>Ga0192239_1010_pt1 | contig 66346 bp, 57 predicted proteins | sample Koala_Koa27_G3_FD_131231 | JGI IMG/M metagenome (GOLD analysis project Ga0192239, IMG submission 131231) | Enriched cells from koala feces incubated with labeled cellulose particles, San Francisco Zoo, California, United States - Koala_Koa2-7_G3 ... | reverse complement strand
TGGAACCATCGTGGCAGGCAATACAAGCACGATCCAGCACAGGCTGTACTTCCAAATCAAAAGTGAAAGAACGTACTCCACCTTCCGGCTTCGTAATTTCATGGGGCGCCATAGCCGAAGCTTTCACACGTTTCGGTATAGGCAATTGATTCTGGTCTTCGTGGCAACCCACATAAGAAACAGTTTCTCCCGGCATACCGGTCAGCCAGCTACGCATCCACTGAATGGCACGTCCTTCCGAATCCAACGGCTGCAATGAGATCGGTGTATTGGCAGGAATCTTAAATATCGCGGAACCGTCTTCTTCTACAGGAACGGTACCCAGCAAGCGCTTGATATCCCAACCACTCTGAACACCTTGCGCCCAATGGTCGGACGGAGTTCTGTTATAAGCATATTCATAAGCAAGCACACGGAATGCTTTTACTGTACCACGGGGCACGCCTTCCAGACCTTCACCCTCGTATATATCCTGAATGAATACGGTAGCCTCTTTACTGGCCAGATTAATCTTTTCAGGAATCACCGGAGGTACCGGACGCTGTATAACCGGAGTCGGGCAAATAAGACCTTCCCCTTCAAATTCGGCAATCAACGTGAGGTTATCGTATATGTCAATCAGATAGACTCCCCACAGGGCACTTTCATTCAGCTTGGCAGTAACCAGGAAATATTTATCCGTCAATGGATAAGGCTTGATAAACTGAGGCCATACGCCATCCACCAAACGGTCTTTTACAATCGGTTCTATCTTACGGTCGCGGAAAGGCAATTCCTGTAACATTCCTTTCTCTGACTTACGGCTCTTTGAAGGATCAAACAACATCAAACGACCGGAACGTGTCACGCCATGGTGACCGGAAATCACACCGATAAACTGTGATGAACTACCGGGCAGCGGTTTGGCATCGAACGTACTGTTCGGGAAGTAAGAACCACTACCGTACAAAGACTTCTGTTCCGTTCCGTCCGGATTCATGTGCATTACAAAGCGAGAGAAATAGTGAGTCAAATCCGTATATTCCCAACGTGTGTACATGATACGGCCATTATTCATAACCGTTGGCGCCCAGTTAGCATCCTGGTCAAAGGTCAGACGACGCAAAGAACCATCTTTCGGATCATACAAGCACATATTACCTACCTCATCATTACCATTCACGCAAGGTACACCGTTATAACCGATATTGGATACAGCGATAAGCTTGCTGGAAGGCAAATAAGTGGCATCAAAGAATTCCAAGTCTTTTTCCGGGGTTTCTATGAGCTTCTTCAAACCGGTACCATCCAGTTTCACTTCAAATACTTGCCAGCGGCGGTCGGTATCTATCATAGAGAACATCAGGCGTTCAGCATCCCAATGTAGTTTCAAATCAGGAACAGAAGAACCGTTGGTAGGTTTAAGATAGTACGAGTCTTAACATCTCCACGCAAGTTAGATAACTCTGCAATCTCAGCATTAAAACCACCGCGTGAAGCGGAAGTCTGGTTGGACCAGTTGTTATTCTGAGTACCCAGAGCACGCGGATTCACCTGACGGGCAGAAGTACCTATCTTATAACGACCGACAATGATCTTATCCATATCCAGTGCTGTATTTGCCAGCAAGATATCACGCTTCAGTTGCAAAGCTTTGTTGGCAGCTTCCAGGGCAGAAGCCTCATTCTTATAAATGCCGGAGAATCCTTTTCCGGTCAGTAGCTTCAGTTCAGCAAGCTTGGTCTGGTTCGCATTCTTATCATAACCGGCATCTTTTGCCATATCGTTATAAGCCTCTTCAATGGCACGCATATTCAGCCAACTCAGGGACTCCTGCAACTGATATACTTTCATAGCCTCCTGTGCCAGATTCAAATAGCCGATAACCTGATCGTCCAAGGTCGGTTTAGAAGCAATCTGGGCAACCTGGACAGTGAAATAAGATTTATCATTCAACAGATTAATAACTTCCGTCGCTATATGCTTTTCGATGGCGGCATCATAGGTCGTAACCAGTGCTTTCATATCGCTTCCACCGAATGGCAGGAACAAAGTAGCCTCAGTCGGATATTTAGCAACGATATCCGAAGCAGCTTCCGCACCGGTAATCCCTTGGAGACGGAAAATCACCGTACCTGCAGAAGAACGGTTCTCCAATCCGATCTCCGCCTCAAAGCGGGTATATTTCTTATCCAGAGGAACCACGATTTGCGCATTGGCATTCGCCATAATCGTGCGTTTATAGGTTTTGCCTTTCATGACTACATCCTGTCCCTTGGCATTCTCATTAAAACGCAGACTGCCGCTACCTGTTTTCTTGAAAGTACTTTTCAGGTCGTTCAACCAAACAGAAGAGCCATCTGCCGCCACTAATTTAGCATTTGCCCATACAGCCTGGTTATCTCCTGTACCATCTACAGTACCCCAGGTATAAAGCACCATTTCATCCAGTCCGGTTATATCCGCCGAGAAAGGCACTGCCGCCTCTTTTGCCTTAATCACCTTCGATGCAATCGGCAAACAGGTCTTTTGCATTTCCACATGGGCCTGATTCTTAGCCGCAGCAATGCTTTCCGCCCACGTAGCAGGCGCTTTCACCTTCGCACTCGCCCTTCGCTGTGCCATAGTGGGAAGCGACAAGGCAATGCATACAGACATTACTAATAATTTCTTATTCATAATACTTTGTTCTAAAGTTAATCTCCTATTTTAAGTCCGGTAAGCGGAAATTGTCTATATAGCAGGCAGCGGATATCTTACCGACATTCTTCTTATCATGCAAGCTCCACACCACTTTACCGTTTTTATCTATCTCTATCAATTGCGGCTCATCCACCGTGGTATCTTTCGTATGTCCGTACCAGTTACAAATCAATAGATTCCCATTCTTCAATTGCAGGATTTGCCCTACAAATAATAAAGCAACTCCTTCAATATCCAGTGCATTCACCCGTTTCAATTCTTTGCCTGTCTTGCGGTCGATTACGATGTAATAATGGTTGTCTCCACAAGGCAACAACAGATTTCCGTCAGGAAGTTCAAGAGATGAGAATGCCTTGCCTTCAATCTGATGTTCAGCGATGATCTTCCCTTTACGGCTTACTTCCAGCACTTTCTGTTTCGCCATTACCGGTATCAGATAATGGCTGTTCCGGAGCTGGAATACTTGTCTAAACTGGCTGTGGGGTCTTTCCACTTCCAGATTCAATGTTACTTTGTTTACTTCTTTGCCTTTCTTATCCAATTCTATGAATTGGGCAGGAATACCACATATTCCCAATAGTACGCCACCGTTCTGCAACAAGGTGGCTGATTGTAATTCCGTCTTATCCGGTGTTTTATAATCCCAGACCACCTGATGGTCCCATGTCACGAGTTTTGCTCCCCGCTTATACGAATACAAGATTTCTCCCTTTTTAGTCAAAGCAACTGCATTACATTCTTCCCCTTTCTCCAGAGCATGCTGCCATTCCACTTTTCCCGTTTGTTTATCCAACAGCAGGATATTCGGATTTCCGGAACCGGCAACCAAGAGTTTATCTTGTGCTGCCGCCCGAAATCCCATGGAAAGAATGATCCAAATAATTATATAAACCCTCATCATTCTTCTTGTAATCAGTGTTACTTATTCTTCAGTTCATTGAACAGTTCAAGTGCCTGTTCCGGTTTCAGATTTTCATGTACTACCGCATGAACGGCCTGTATCATAGCAGCAGGAGCTTCTGACTGGAACACATTGCGTCCCATATCCACACCGGAAGCACCTTCGCTGATTGCCTTATAGCACAATTCCAACGCTTCCAGTTCGGGAAGTTTCTTTCCGCCTGCAATCACTACAGGAACAGGACATGCTGCCACCACCTTTTCAAAACCATCACAATAATAGGTCTTCACGATATTCGCCCCATTCTCGGCAGCGATACGGGAAGCTAAACCGAAATAACGGGCATCACGTGCCATATCTTTACCTACAGCCGTCACTCCCATCACCGGTATTCCGTAACGGGTACCTTTATCCACTGCCTTGTACAGGTTGGCAACCGTTTTTGCTTCGTGGGCTGCATCACCGATAGACAACATGATTGCCATGGCCGATACATTCATACGTATCGCATCTTCAACATCAATCAAGACATTGTCATTCAGTTCTGTAAGAATAGAAGTACCGGCATCCGAACGAAGGCAAATAGGTTTATTGGTGCTGGGCGGTATCACCGTACGAAGAATGCCGCGTGTACACATCAGGCAGTCCGCATATTCTATCAACGGAACGATGTTCAAATCAATACGTTCCAAACCGGATGTCGGTCCCATAATGAAACCATGGTCAAACGCCAGCATCACGGTTCTGCCTGTCTTCGGATTGAATATGCGTGATAAACGATCCTTCATACCCCATGGAAGATGTTCCGCTCCCTTCACATGAAAACTATTATTAGTAGAAGCTACCCCCCCCCCCAAACCGAAATTGCAGCCTTCTCTTAAATCATCTAAATCAGCCATTTCTTATCTTTTCATTAATTATTTACTATAAAGCTTTTGCAAACGCATCAAACATGCACGACCAGGATGAAGCCCCTGAATCCGCATAACCGATAGAGCGCTCGCCGTAATTACGGGCACGTCCGAAGTTTGCCTTCATATCTTTAGTAGCTTCAGCACCTTTCACAGCAGCTTCGGCACCCGCTGTCAGGATAGCCTTCACATCAGCAGAATCACAAGCCTGAATGGCTTCCACCGCCGGTATCAGGGCATCCATCATTGTTTTATCCCCCTGTTTTGCTTTTGTTTGTTTCCTCACACCTTCAAGTCCACCTGCAAACATAGCCTTTACACCCGCCACATCCAGTTCGGTACCTTCCGCATGGTCGCTCATTCCCAGGAAGAATCCACCCAGTAACGTGCTGGTCGAACCGCTGATCTCAAGCATCAGGTTAAAACTCATGTCATTCAGCATCGACTTAAATTCAGTGCCCTTATCAGCCGTAGCAACAAGGGCAGACATGGATTGAACGATAGCTGTTCCATGATCGCCATCTCCCAATACCGCATCCAGTTTTGAGAATTCGTCGGAGCGCTCCGTAATGCACACCAGCGCATTACGAAGCATCTTCTTGAAATCATCTATAGTCAGTTTATCCATCTTTTATTTACCGATAGTCGTCCAATAAGGAGCATTAGACATTTTATTATTCAGATAATCGACATGATCGTCATCCAGCAAACCAAGAATCATCTGGAAACCTGCCTGTTCCTGAACGGTCAGCAACTCACCGATACGGGCAGCAGCCACTTCGATGCCGGCATTTTCCAACACCTGATGCGCTTTGCGATAAACGATATTCATCTCCATGTGCGTAGTTGCCCCACACCGTTAATGATTAATAAAGCCTTGTTACCGGCTTTCGGCTGTAGCTTCTTCATCAGCAAACCGATCATTTCTTCGGCTGTTTCATTGGCAGAAACCAATTGTTTGCGACCGCCACCACCTTCTCCATGCTGTCCCATACCGATTTCAATTTCACCGTTCGGAAGATCGGAGATGGTCATGCCGTTTTGCGGATGGGTACAGGACTTCATAGCCACTGCCAACGTAGCCAAACGTGCATTGAAGCGTTCACCTATTTCAATAATCTCGTCCAGTGACTTACCTTCTTCAGCGGCAGCTCCAACGATCTTAATCAAAGGAACACAACCTGCCAGACCGCGACGATCTTCATCCGGTGCATCCAGTCCGGCACTGATATCATCGTGTGTCAGGATAGTCTTTACCTTAATACCTGTACGTTCAGCCAACTGGCATGCCATGTTTGCACTCATGATATCGCCGGAGTGGTTCAATACCACAAGCAAGATACCAGCCTCACGTTTGAACATCTGCAAAGCCTGGAACAAACGTTGTGCACCCGGAGCAGCAAAAATATCACCGACTACAGAGCAGTCCAACATTCCGTCGCCCACGAAGCCGCTTAATGCAGGTTCATGACCGGAACCACCCAGAGTGATCACAGCTACTTTATCTTCAGCTTTCGCATGTGCACGCACAATAATATTTTCTCCGCCGATGGCTACCTGATTACTATAAGCCATTACATATCCTTCCAGCAATTCAGCTGTCAGATTATCCGGATCATTTATGAATTTATTCATCATAGTTTCTTTCTACTAATTGATTATTTATCAAACTGCATTAACTCCAAAGCAATACCTTCTTCTTCAATGAAAGCAATTGTCAGATTCTCTCCGCCCGGCATCGGTTCAACCAATACTTTTGCACCTTTCAGTTCAGCCGCCAGATCATCTACTTCGTAAGCGATATGTGCTACTTTCTGAATCAATTCAGGCATCCAACTGCCTTCTTCAAAACGCAAATATTCTATCTTATTGGGGCTTTCATTAAAGTTAGTCAGCCATACCTTCAATCCTTCCGCATATACCTCACCCGGTTGCGGTATGGTGGTCGGTACTCCAAAATGATTAATCTTTCTCATGGTATTCTTAATTATTAAATGATTTACAAAGCAGCCTGTCCATTAGTAAAACGCAGACCATCATTATCATGGTAACATGCCCACTCATCTACAATGGCTCCCTCAGGACCGGCCATCATAAAGTGGAAAGTACCCAGCTCTTTCAGACGGAGAACATCACCCACATTCTGTTTCACGAAATTCTTGCTCTTGATAGGACCGTGAGATGCCGGAACAGCAGGAGCATTCGGTGTTTCATCTCCTACTTCGGAGAAGTTATAAACCCAACCGTGATTTACCATCCACGACTCGTGTTTCGCAGGGAATGCCGTTTTTACATGGGCATGTTCCGGAATCATCTGTCCCGGCAACAAGTAAATAGCATGTGCAAAATAGCCATATTCAGGATCATTTACCCAGAAGATGCCTCCCATACCTACATTCTCAAAGTCGCCCAAACCGAAATCTGTAAACCAGATATCTTTCTCCATCAGCGGAGTGTAAGGCACGCCATAAAATTTAAACATGTCAAGGAATGCTTCTTTAGCAGCTTCCTGGTCAAACTTTCCGTCTTTGTAGAAGTCAGCATTCGTGTACTTCTTCTGATACGTTGCCTTTTCCTGTGTCATAACTTGTTCTGTTTTTTTAGATTCTGCCGTACAAGAAACGAATCCCATACCGCAGGTGGCAATTAATGCCAAGGTTAATACTTTTTTTAATCTCATATATTTATCTATTTTAATGGTTAATAATCAGCCTCAGCAAAGTACTCCCATTCCTTCTATCTCTATCAATAGTTCCGAACGGCATACATCGGTTAAAGTATAGATGGCAGGTAAATCGGGATATCGTTCTGTCACTACCAGTTTTGCTTTTTCCATATCTTCCCAACGTTTCACGTACACGCGGAAGGTGATAAGGGTAGCATTCTCCGTAGCAGGAATACCGGAACGATTGAGGTTATCACGGGATACCAGATATTCTATATTCTCCAAGGTAGTCAGGGTTTGCTGTTCAATACCAACGCCTTCCAGACTCTGCTCACCACGAATAGCGGCTGTGCCCGATACGTATACGAAACCATGATCCTCTTTCCATACAGCCTTGGCACGTTCAAACTTCGGAGTGGTCTTTTGAGGAAGAGCCGCATCCTTTTCTCCCAATAACACATTCTGTGAGTAAGCATGAGCGGCAATCTGCAAAGGATTATCCACTCCAAGAACCCGGACACTTCCATCTTTGCAGAGTAAGGCATCCACATCAATCATAATGCCGCCCCACTGAGTCCCGATACCGGTAGCAGCCGGATAACCGGTAGTCCACTCCACACCATTATAGAATAGCGAACGTGCATCATTGAAATCCTGATAATGCTGGTGGCCGATTGCATCGCAAGCTGTTATCTTCTCAATATAGTTCCATTGACGTATGATTGAGGAAACCGGCATACCTTCCGTTTCCAATACCTTGGCTATTCTGGAGAATACTTCATGAGATTGCTCACGGATGCTCTGGTGCAGTACATCTCCCGTCACACTACTCAGAAACAGGCGTTTACAACCTTCTCTTTCGATAATGATATAAGATAAATCTTCCAGCATCCGATATTCAATGTGATCTTGTTCTGTCAGTTGCACTTCATGCACTTCCATCACCAATCCCATACTCTGAGGAGGTTGTGCCACATAGCTTACGGAAGGTTGTTTCTCTTTGAAAAGCTCTTTCACCGCTTCCCTGATGCAAGCAAAACGGGCTACATATTCTTTATTATCCACCGGCGCATCGAATATCACTATACGTACAGGAGTATGAATAGCTTTATATTCCGCCAGTAGCTGCGCCAACATTTCCTCAAAGGGAGCTTTATCAACTTGCAGGAAATAATGGATAATCTCTATATTTTCATGTGTAATCATGGTCTTCTTATTCTATTAAAGTGAATTCACATATTCGGCAAGTTCTTCCGCTTCTTTAGCTGATATTTTCTTTTCAATGCCATGCTTATGTACCGTGAACACTTCTTCCATAGTGGCAGCACGTCCGTCAAACAGGTAAGGAGCCGTACGCCAGACTTCACGCAGCGTCGGAGTATCCCACCCATTCTCAAATTCGATATCTTCGCCGATACGGTGCATCTTCATATCCGTATAATAGGGACCGGAATGACATTCGTCGCAATTAAACTTTTCATAAACCTTACGTCCCCGTTTAGCCTTCTCTGAAAGTTCGCCATTTACCAGATACGGACTGGGAACCGGTTTCAATGACATCAGATACTCATCCACACACTCTGCAAATTCTTCCGGCAAATCACTGAACTGAATGAGCTTATATCCTGCACGAACGGCAACTTCCGCTTTAGCACGAATACCGGAAATCATACACAGTGGAGTGACATGGGAAAATAGCATACTCTTGCAGTTTTTCGAATTACCAATGCCATCATTCATCAAATCCCAGTTCATGGCATCCATACGTGCATCGCCCGGATGGCATCCGTTACACGACTGCCAGTTCTGGAAACAATGTTCCGCATCATTAAAGTATTTCTCACCACGCTGTATTCTGTTTTCCGTACGATTCTTCACCATGGCAACCGACTGAACATTTGCCGTATTCAAGTCCACGATATTCAATGTATCAGAGAAATAAGTAGGAACAACAGCTGTTCCGTCCTTCAGCATCATACAACGCGGTCCATTACCTACCAACGCTACACGTTTACGCATACCATATAAAAAGCGTAAATCATACGCCAAAGCATCCTTTTGAGGATACTGCTCAAACTTCTGAATAAATGCAGGATAATCTATCACACTGACCTCATGGGTACCGGAGTGACTGACCACAATCTTATCATCCGTACACTTCACATCCCATATACCTGCTGCACCCCGTTCCGGTTCATCCAGCAACACGGCACCCTCAAAGTTCAGAGTAGCCAGATTTACAATACTGATGGCACTGGTATTCATCCAGCCTTGTTGCAACTGGGATGTCGGAACCTGGAAACGACCCAGATTATGAGTAACCAGCAAATAACGCCCGTCCGGAGAAAGCGACATTCCACGCAAGGCATTACTTCCGTTGGCCAGTTGAATATCCTTTATCTTCCGGAAACTGTTCATATCAATCACCGATACGCAAGCAGCTACAGTATCCACATCCGCCCGTTGCATAGGCAGGAAATTAGTAACAAACAAGTGTTTGCCTTCTTTATCAAAGACAGCTGATTTCGGTTCACGCAATACTTTCACCGTTCTTAGCACATTCTTTCCATTCTTATCCAATTCTGATACTGTGCCGGCAAACTGGTTGCAAATATATAACTTGCCGCTACCCGCATTTACCAACGGAGCACAAGCACCGGATGCCGTTTCCACAAAGACTTTTTCCGAAGGATTGGAAGCAGACAGGAAATAAACACCATTCTTATGTTCACCTGCCACCGTTGCATAAATCTGATCTCCATCTGTAGCAACTCCGGTAGGAACTTCATCCAGTTCCCACTCTTGCAAGCGTTCTTTATAATCTGATGAATAAATAGAAACCTTCTGAACGCCCTTCTGAGATACGATCATTCCGGATTTATAAGGAGTGATACCCGTTATAAACAATGGAGTTCCTTCCGGCTGCTCCGTGGTATGAGTAGTAAATGCAAATAGAGATACCACTAAAAATACAGGTACTATAACCTTTGCGATGCTACGACTTTTATACTTCATAGTGATTGAATTAAGCTTGTTTTTCACATCACAAAGATAGGGCATCACCGGTCTGAGGGTTATAAATCGTGTATCATTGACTTGCAATAATGTCTCAAAACAAATGTAGTAAGCATTTTGAGACGGTAGTGAGAACCGTTTGAGACAAAAAAGGCGGAAACTCCTTTCCGCCTTAAATCTTATTTTTCGTCTTACATCTTCTCTTTGTTCGCACTGTTCATCTGTACAAACTCCGTAGGTGTGAACCCATAGAATGCTTTAAACGAATTGGAGAAATAGGAATGACTGTTGAATCCCAATAAAGTTGCCACTTCCGAAACGCTCATATTAGTATCCTTCAGATAACGCAATGCCACCTCCAAGCGCTTATTACGTATCAATTCCGTGGGCGAAAGCTCGGATATAGCTTTGATTTTACGATAAAGATTGGCGCGACTAATACCAATCTGGTCACAAAGCATCTCGATACCCAGATTCTGATCAGATATATTCTTCTCAATAATCTCATACAGTTTCTGCGAAAAGCGTTCATCCGCCGAGGTAGTACTTACACCTACCACTTCGGGCGAGAAGCGTTTGCCATACAGTTTCTTTAATTGCTCTCTCGACTGCAACAAGCTCTGAATACGTATCCGAAGCACATCCATACTGAAAGGCTTAATCACGTAATCATCCGCCCCTGCCTCAAAACCTTCCCTGATATGCATCACCATGGAGCGTGCAGTCATCAATATTACCGGGATATGTCCGATACGAATATCATTCTTAATCATGGAGCAGAGTTCAAGCCCATTCCGTTTAGGCATCATAATGTCACTCAGCACTAAATCAGGGAAGGATTGTACTGCCTTATCATATCCTTTTACACCGTTTGCCGCTTCAATGATTTCATAGTCATTCTCCAAGGACTTATGCAGATAATCCCGTACGTCTTTGTCATCTTCCACCAAGAGAATCACCGGCTTTTTGGGTGCTATTTCTCCAATGGGAGATGTTTGCGGTTTCTCCACCGGCTGTGCAAATGCCGTATCGCCAATTGTTTCCACAGGCATGGAATCCGTCTCTTCCTCAGTGAAAGCTTCACGGGAAACGGGCAGCAAAACAATGAACCGTGCTCCTTCCGTCCCATCTTCCCGGTCTTCAATACGGATCACTCCCTTATGCAGCTTTACAATGGAATACACCAGACTAAGCCCTATGCCTGTACCCGGTACATTTACCCCTGCCGTTTCAGGTACCCGGTAGAAAGGTGTGAATACCTTATCCCGTTCCTGCGGTGGGATTCCACAACCGGCATCCACAACCTGCAACATCATATACAGAGCAGAAGGGGCTACTTCTTTTCGATACGATTCTTCCAACTCTCCCGCCGGAATACATTTCACCAACATGCGTATGTCTTTGCCGGAAGGAGTATACTTGAATGCATTGGACAATAAATTGAATACGACCTTTTCAAGCAGCACTTTATCATACCAGGCCTGGAACTCCCGGTCCCGGCAATCCAGTGTGAAGGTGATTTCATTGGTTTGCGCTATCTGATTGAACGCACAATAGATCTCCGTGACAAACTCATATACATTATTCTCCGTGACTTGCAATTCCATCGTACCACTTTGGTTTTTCTGCAAGTCCATCAGTTGATTGACCAATAAAAGGAGCCGTTGGGCATTTTTATAAATGACCATCAGTTTATCCCGCAGTTCCAGAGTCATATCCATCCGCTTCACCAACTCTTCAAAGGGAGTGATGATTAGCGTCAAGGGAGTACGCAACTCATGGGCAAAATTCGTGAACAGATGCATCTTTGCCTGATGAAACTCTTCCTGTTGCAGTTTCTCTTTCTGCTCCATTCGCAACCTTTCCCTCAAGCGGCGACGGGCATTGAAATAATGGAATATCGCGTAAAATACTCCTATCAGCAATAGTCCATAAATCAGGAAAGCATACCAAGTAGCCCATAAAGGTGGTGTAATCACAATCTTCAAAGTCTTCCCTTCCTCATTCCATACCCCATCGTTATTACAAGCCTTGACATGAAAAAGATAGGTACCGGGGCGCAGATTGGTATAGTAAGCCGTACTGCGCTCTCCCACATGATTCCAGTCTTCATCATATCCTTCCAACTTATAGGCATACCGGTTCATCTCCGAATTGATGAAATTCAACGCTTTATATCCTATAGCCAGATTGTTCTGATTGTACCGTAAATTGATAACCTCCGCTTCATTAAGCAACCCACTTAAGATTCCTGTTCCATCATCTGCACGCACCACACGATTATTCACCAACAGGTCTTCCAATACGATTGGCGGTACAAAACGATTCATCGGCATCTCCGGTGTATAAAAAGTGATAAAGCCATCATTACCGGTAAAGCACAATGTACCGTCCGGCATGGCTACCCCACCCCGATATGTAAATTCACGCAAATGAATACCATTATTGAATGGAAAGTTTTTAATCTCCCTGGTGGACGGAGAATAAGAGGAAATTCCCTGTAATGAGCTCATCCATAGATTCCCGTCCGCTCCTTCCAGCAATTTACAAATATCCCCTCCCATCAGCCCTTCTTTCTCTGTTACCCGGCGAAGCACACCACCACGTTTGTCCAGTTGGAAAATACCGCCTCCATAGGTAGATACCCATACATCACCGGATCTGGTTGATAATATAGAAGATATATAGTTACTTGGAATTTGCATTTCCTGTTCCGGGCGCGATGTACGAAATACGGTCATTTCACCTGTACGGGTATTAAAACGGTACAGTCCGGCAGAACGCATACCTATCAGTAGTACACCGGGACTCTCTTCTTCCATACAACGAACGGAAGAAAAATGCAATTTCTCCCCTTTCGGTCCGGTAAACTCTGTCTTCCGCTCACCGGCAGGAGTAAAGCAAGTCAGTGCATATCCGCCTTTTGAAGTTCCTACCCATAAATTACCGTCTGCATCACGCACAATACCATAAATAGCAAGTTCTATGGGATATTTATAGAATAAAGAAAAACGCCGGGTAGCAAGATCAAAACGATAGACCTCACCCAATACCGTACCACACCAGATACAGTCATCCTCAGCATACACCGTTTTGATAACATTCGAATTATGCACGGAATAGCTATCCTTATCAATCAGATAAAACTGCCCTTCCCCTGTCGAAATTTCATATCGCAGTAATCCATACCCCTCAGTAGCTATCCATAAGTTTTTCTGTTTATCGACACAAGCCGTACCATAGATTCCCGTTTGCTGATTCACCGCTTTGCCCGGAGTATGATGAATGAAACGGTCGGTAAGCGAGCTCAGCCAAGTGACACCACCGGCAAAAGTACCAATCCACAACGTACCGGTATGATCACGGCAAAAAGCATAAATGGAAAAATGGCCCAAGCCACGCCCGGGTTCGTCATAACTGCTCACTTTACGAATCTGATCCTTCAACGGTGCATAAGCATAAATACCATCGAAAGTACCAATCAGCATCTCTCCATCCCATTCGGCAAGGCAACGGACATAATTATTTTTCAGACCACTGTTGGCAGATACATAAGAAGTTATTTTATGATTACGGACATCAATACGGTTCAGTCCGCCAAATTGACAACCTACCCAGATGCGATGATAAGAATCTTCATAAAGAGTGGAAATACTATTGTCCGGTAAGCCGGCACGACGGTCATAGTGATTAATCACCTGCATCTGTTTGTTACACTGGTAAACTCCGTTCACTGCCGTACCTATCCAGAAATTACCCGCTTTATCCTCCATCAAGGCAGTGACGGAACTATTGAAGTTCTCTACAAATTCCACCCTTTTAAAATTGTCTTGTTCGGGAATATAACAACAAAGCCCACTGCGGGTACCCACCCATACTTTGCCGGAACTATCAACTAAAAGAGAAAGGATACTTGCACTGGAGAGTCCATCTACATTAAAATAGTTGCGGATACGTTCGGTACGAAGGCACATCCGGCTTAATCCGCGACTGGTACCTATCCATAAATTCTTGCTATGATCTTCGCATATTTCATTGACTTCATTGTCTGCCAAACTCAAAGAATCTCCCGGGTGGTGACGAAAAACGGTATATTCACTTCCATTATAACGATTCAATCCATTACGTGTCCCCAGCCAAAGGTATCCCCGGGTATCCTGGCAAATAGCCATTACGGAGAGTTGGGAAATTCCTTCATTCAGTTTCTGGCTATAGCAGAATGAATATTTAGAATGCTCAGCCCATAAGCACAATACTGGAAATGAGCAAATTAGAAAGATCATCAATATTTTCGTTTTCATCAGTATAGATATATTTACTGCACAAAAATAAGAAAAGTATAGAAATAACATAGGATATAGTGCAGAAAGGTATGGAAATAGAATAAGATGAGTAAGGGTCAGTGGTAAGCACTTATTAGCAGAGGCTATGACAGAGCCTACCATCAATGCCATTGATTCCTATCATCAATGGCATTGATGGTAGGCATCATCAGCATTGATGATAAGATGCCTACTGTACTGATCTATCCAGCATGCATTATAGACTCACCCTCACTGCTGCCCCTTCCGTCACGCTCTTCTTCAGCACTGACTTGCCACCTTTCAATACTTCCACATGCAGCTTCTTTCCTGCACGACGTACCCGAATATCAAACTCCGAATTGAAAGCACGTACACGATTCAGATTCATATATTCCCACTCCTGTGGCAAACGGGGAGTCATCTCGAAACTGCGCAATCCTGTGGGGCGGATGCCAAACAGGCCTTCGGTATAGATACGGCAATACAATCCGCTTTCAGCAGAAAGATGATGCTGATCTCCTTCGGGCCACGCTTCAATGGCATAAGGCACATGATCGCCCAACAAACGGCGATGTGAATACTTCTTGAGGAAGTTCATACCTTTCTCCACTTCTCCGGCAGCAATGGTGCCACGCAGAGCATAGAGGGTACTACGGTCCCAGAAGGTTTCGGTACCGGCTTGCGTCAATAATCCGTCGTCCGTCCAGAGGCGAGGCGAAAAGAGCGCATCGATAGTGCCTTGCGCACGGGTGTAGATACCCATAACAAGAGGCATACAAATCCAGGAACGCAGGATATCATTACCTTCATAATAGCGGTAACTGTGGAAACCTTCTATCTCATAACCAAAATGTTTTTCTATGGCTTTTTCTAAAACATTCGCTTGATCACGATACGTATTTAACTGCTTTGCCGATACTCCCAATTCACGCCCCAGCATAACGGCTGAACGCAAAGCATCGTAGTAAAGCGTAGAGGTACAGAGGTTTGCATCACCAGCTGGGAAGCGGTTCTCCAATTCATCTGAATTCGATGCAACCACGCCGGCGGGAGTTAGTTTACGGTTGCAATACTCCAGACACCATTCGATCAGAGGCCACAGTTCACGCGCTTCCGCCTTATCTCCACGAGCCAACGCATAGCGTGCAGCACCGTAAGCAATCATCGCACCGTCTCCCCTATCTTTGGCACCATGCCAGAAGCTGACACCTTCGGAGATGATGGAACTCGGAATAGGTTTATACTCCGGATTCATATAGCGGGCAAAGTGGCGGAAAGAATTCAATGCGGACTCATCACCAATCTCATAACCCAGGAAAGGGAAGAAGGGGTTGATATACTCTGCCTGATCGTTAGCCCAGACAGCTGCATAATAGGCTTCACCACTGGGACCATGCATCAATCCACCTTTCGTGCGGTAGATGCTTTCAGCGCCACGCAGTTTGGCGAAGGCAAACATGCGATTAAGCACGGGATCGGGGGTATCCAAAACCAGATTGCTCCACCACTGACTGATAAGCGCTTCACGCGCGGCACGTTCACTAAGGATATTGATGTGCGAAAGGCCGGCATCATTTCGTCCGGACGAGGCATCCGCCAGTTTCCTTCCGGAGAAGACTGCATAGAACTCAAGCGTCTCTCCCGGTTTCAAAACAAAGACACCACTTAGGGAAAGAGCGGCTTCGATGCAATAAGCACCATATACACCGGCTTCCTCAGGAGTAGTATATGTTACGTTCCACTCAGGCACTCGCAGCGTTATCTGATTCGGACTGCTATTCTTGAAAGTATATTCCTTACAATAGCGCGCGGCATTGGTGGAGGGATAGAGTACACGCGTCAATTGCACGGCATCTTTCAGTTCCTTACGCCGGTAAATATAGCCGAAACTACTTTCCACACGCATAATGCCATTGAAGGTAACATCGCGTACTTCTTCATTCAACAAGGTTTGATCGTCCACTGTTACCAAAGCAGGAATATTCACATCGAAACGTTGCTTCAGATTGTTCTGTGTCTTATTGGGATGCATGCGAAGCATAGGGAAAACAAGACTTCGGTTCAGGTGGAAACGCTTTTGTGCATCCACGCCGTAACGAAGGACAACGGAAAGTTGTTGCCCACTCATTTCCAAATGATCGTCATGTGGAATATTATCATTGATATTCCAGCGAATGGCTCCATCATCCTGAATAGTCCAACGATCTTTCGGTTGTGCAATGGCCAGCGAACTGGCAAAGATGAAAGAGAAAAGTAATAAGGTTCTTCTCAAGTTCATAAGGTTATTGTATTTAATTGTTAGCTATTAATATCAATACTGCACTCTCAAACTGGGTATTCAATGGATTCTCCAGACCTTTTTCCATCAGTTCCGCTCCTGTAAATACCTTGCCATTGGCAGGGAAACGGGAAGTCACTCCCTTTGCCAGACTTACTTCCTCCACACGATATTTTTTCTGGGCATCCAGGCCACCCAGCATTACCCGGGGTTCATTGCCATCTTTAGTCTGGTAGAAGTAAACGACTGCCTTTTGTTTATCTGTTGAAACATAACTCAAAGAAGCCAATGGGGACTCATAAGGAGAAACCAGGCGATAAAGTTCACCATGCATCACCAACGGACGGACGCGCTCTTTATACAATTTCACAGCATCGGCAATCTGCGCACGTTCTTCAGCCGTAGCCTTATCCAATGCCAGGTCTATTCCGAATGCACCGCTCAATGCCACATCGATTGCCATCTTCAAATGACGCTTACCCATACGAGTCACATGAGCAGAGATCGTATTTGCAGGGAAGAAATGTGAGAAGCCCCATTGTATCTTGATACGTCCCAACGGGTCTGTGTTGTCACTGGGCCAGAAGGAATGGAAATAGGGCATTGCACCATAGTCCACACGTCCCGATCCACCGGCACAAAGCATGGCCATCACATTGGGGAAGCCTTTGGCAAAGCGATCCATCAGACGGTAAAGCGCCCAGTTATAGTCTATCCAGAGATGACTTTGATCGGCAGGCTGCAAATAAGAAGATCCGGGTTGGGTGATGTAACGGTTACAGTCCCACTTCACATAAGTGATATCCGGGTTAGGCCGCAAGGTTTTGTCGATAATATCCCATTCAAAAGCCTGTACTTCGGGGCGGGTGAGGTCCAGTATCTCCTGATGGCGACCCAATATCGGTTCACGTTTGGATTGAGTAATGATCCAATCGGGATGTTTCTGATAAAGTTCACTCTGAGGATTCACCATCTCGGGTTCCAGCCAGATACCGAAGCCAACTTTACGCTTCAATGCTTCTTTGGCAATATATGACAGCCCCTTGGGTAACTTCTTGGTAGAAGGGTCCCAATCTCCCAGACCGTGCTTGTCATCGTCACGGGAGTAAGGTCCATTACCGAACCAGCCATCATCCAATAAGAATAGTTCAGCACCCACCTGGCGGGCACCATCAAAGAGTTGCTTCAGGCGGTCTTCATCAAAATCGCAGTGCGTAGCTTCCCAGTTATTCAGCAATACAGGGCGGTCTTTCTCTGCATCGCGGATGGCATTTGCCATAGCCCAACGATGGAAACGACGACTGGCTTCTCCCTTACCCTGTTTACTATACGTATAGAGAATGGCGGGTGTAGTAAATGTGCCGCCACGCTCCAGATTGTACTGTGAACCCAAAGGATTCATACCGGTCAGCAAACGCAGGTTCTTGTTCCAGTCTACATCGAAAGCAAACTGGAAACTGCCGCTCCAATGCAAAGAAGCAGCCAGTACTTCACCTTCATTCTCTTTAGCCGGTCCGTTCAGGGAAAGGATAAAAGAAGGAATACGCATCTGATGTGCACGGATGCCTAATTTGGAATCCAGAATCTTGACTCCTTCCGAAAGGCGTTCTTCATTGAGGGTTGCTTCGCGCTTATAGTTACCGGAGAATTGAGTGAGCCAGTATTCCTTCGCCTTTACCACCGGGGCAGCAGAAGCAAAACGATGCAGAATGACTTTACCTTTCTCATTATGCGTAACTGTATTCCATATCTCCATCATGCTATTGTCTGCATAGCATTTGATATAGATATCTACGGTGAAAGGATAGGCAGGGTCTTTCAGTGAAATAACGGTTTGTTCAATACCCGGTGCCAAGGCTTCCGTACGATGTCCGGCGTAGTGAAGCTCCGTAGATGTATTTCCATCTACGTGAGTTGCCTGGATAGCCGGTTCTGTCAAGACACCGTTTCCATAAGGAGGAAGAAATTCCCATTCACGTGAGGGTATCTTAGCGGGAGGCTCTACTTCACGGGCAGCATCTCCAAAGCCCAATTGGTAAAGGCGATTGTCCGTACCCACCATAAAGGTCAGTTTCAGTTCGCCGGATGTAACGGTGAAGAGCTTCTTTACATTTGGATGGTCCGCTGCATGCCCCGTGAGGAGAAGGCAGAGAAATAAACAGGTCGTCAATATATTCTTCATAATCTTATCATTCTTTTGTCATAAACTTCCAGGTAACATTGGCAATGCTGTTCGGTTTCCCCTTTTCAGCTTTGGATATAGCACCTTTCAGCTTGCCTTTCTTATCGCGTGTCACAGTGATATCACGCCAGGAATAGGCGCCCTTCTCGTAATCGAATGTTTCACCGTCATCATCATACAGCCGGTAAGCACCATCTGCTTTTCCATAATGACGGATTTCCAGATTCACCTTCTCTCCTGCTTTCGGTGCATGTAGGCGAGCCTCCATAAATGGCAGAATAGCCCCATCCTTTACATATACCGGAATACGGTCCAAGCCCGGTGTAACAGTAATCTTCTCGCCATTGCCCACATATTTACCTGTATAGAAATCGTACCAGTCTCCCTTAGGCAATACCACCGTACGCTCTTTCTGGCCTTTGAACATGGGAGCTACCAACAGATATTCACCAGCCATATACTGGTCCTTAATTTCTTTGGAAACCGCTTCCAAATAAGGATTATCTTCCAAATGTGCATCCGACAGTTTCGCTGTAGTTCCTTGTTCAGGATTGAAACCCGGTTCCAGATTCATGGCACGGAACGGAGGAATACCATCAAAATGATAGCGTGCAAATTCACTATACCAGTAAGGCATCATCTGCATACGCAGCATAGCATACTCTTTTATCTGATTCTCTACTTCGGGGAAAGTCCAGGGTTTCGTACCGCTTGCCCAGGCATTAATCATTGCCATCGGTGAGAATACTACAGACTGGAAACGGCGTAACCAGTCTTCCGATGAACTGGAACTACGTACTTCCGGAGTCCACAATACACCACTAAAGCCTGAATTAATCAAAGCAGTAATAAAGTCCGGATGGCTGTAATAGTCATTATAAATCACATAGGGGAAAGAAGTTGCACCGACATTCGATGCACGAACCAATCCGAAGGTACGTTGATTACGCTTCTTGTACAATTCCGCAGTAGTACGTTGTACCCACAAACCATAAGTCTGGCGCATCTGCTCAGCAGCAATTCCACTGGGGAAAGTAGCCACATCCGGCCAGACATAACGGTCGTATCCGTCTACTTCATCCACTTTATAACCGCTGACACCGATATTCACGTGTTCCTGTTCCAGCTTATCCATCCAGATTTTGCGGGCCTTCTCACCTGCCAAGTCGGGCACAATGCCGCACCATACGGTGTGTGAACCACTTACCGGATACATTTCCTTATATATCTTTGAATCGGGAGATACGTATGGGTTTGTCCATAAGTTGATGCGTACTCCTTTAGCCAACATATCTTTCACAAAACCGGCGGGATCAGGATAGCGGGTAGCATCCCACTCAAAGGTACAAGGATACGCTTTGCTTTGCCAACCCGGTTCAAGTCCGATGAAGTCCAACGGAAAACCACGTTGTTCAAATTCATCCGCTTCGTTCTTCACATCTTCAGCTGTATAGAGCTTCTTTGTACGTTGCGTAAAGCCCAGACCCCAACGCGGAGGCAATGTACCACCTCCACAAAGCAGGTTATAACGACGGACAACATCCATAGGAGTAGGTCCGGCAAACAGATAAATTTCCGCACCCGGGGCAGGAGCCAAGATAGAAACGGCATCCGAGTAAGGCGCCGATGTCCAGGTCTTATCCATATTACGGTCTTTAGCCACCGGAGCATTCGGACTGTCCTTACGTGCGCCGCTACCTGCATATACTGTCAGATAACGTGCCGAATTAATCAGTACTCCATAACCGGAACTGGAAATATAAAAGGGGACAGGAGCATGTGTGCGCCCGTTATCACGTCCACCATAATGGTCTACATGCAGGTTCAGGATCTTGCCACGCTGATGTACCGTCTGAAAGTTCAGTCCAAAGCCATACAACTGTTCCTTGCGTTGCAAAGGAATGCGGAGACTTGTTTTACCATCCTGTATGGAACCCACAATTTCATTCGCCAATTCAGGCAATGTCACCTCTGGCAAGCGGGCAAAACCTTCCTTTTGCGGCGTAACACCGGCCACACCCAATAATGAATATTCTTCAGGAGTGCCTACCACACCTTTCCAGACGCCGGGCTCCACTTGCTGCCATGCAATCTGTGCTTTGGCAGGACATAGCATCAACAGGGCCATCGCCCCTACAATCAAAATTTTCTTCATTCTTTCCATTTTGTTACAACAGCGTTATTATCATCGAATCATACCGGCAAAGCCACCGTTCGGAAGAACTTTCACTTTTACCGTCCCATTTGTATTTTCTACAGGCATATAGTCAAAACTATCTTTATCTTTTCCATCTATAATCATAGTGAATGATTTACCTTCACATCCGGCGGGCAAAGTAAATTCTATTTCACGTTCCTCTTCCTTACCGCTGATGCCACCGATATACCATACATCACCGGAACGACGTGCCACAACAGCATAATCAGCCGGATAGCCGGCCAACAGGAGGCTCTCGTCCCAGGCAGCGGGTACTTCTTTCAGGAATTGTTTGGGTTGTTCCGGCAAAGAAAGATAAGACTCCGCCTTATCAGCAAAACATTGAAAACCGGATTCAAAGACTACTGCCAGAGCCAACTGATGCCCCATAGTTGTCTTACGTATAGCAGGTACCCCTTGGCGTACTTTATCAGAGAATGTCACCGGAGTATAGTCCATAGAACCGACTACATTGCGTGTGAAAGGTACAGTAGCATTATGTTTGGCTGCCTGGTCGCAACGTTCCTGACGTCCCAGAGTTTCTGCACCCCGGATAGCTTCCGTGGTCAGCATATTCGGATACGTACGTTCAAAGCCACGGGGTAGAGTGGCACCATGAAGATCTACCAGCAAATGATTATCTGCCGCATCTTTCAATAAAGCCGGATAAAGTTGAATAATACGTTGTTTGTCTGTATCAAAAAAAAATCGACCTTGATTCCTTTCACTCCTACTTCACTGATGCGTTTCATTTCTGCACGACGTAATTCAGGATCACTCATCAGACGATGTGTCGATACAGAATCTTTTTCACGTCCTGCACCGGAATGATACCATAACCAGACACCCACTCCCTTCTGCTGTGCGTATTTCACGACATCTTCCATAGTGCCACCGTTGCCCATGTTTTGCCAGCCGGCATCAATCAACATGTATTCCCAACCCATTTCAGCACTAAGATCCACATACTTCAGCTGTGCTTTATAATCACGGGGAGTACCGCCATTAGACCACCAACTCCAAGATGCGCGTCCTGCCTTTATCCAGGATTCATCATTCACTACAGACGCAGGATTCAGGTGTGAAATCATTTGTGTCTGGAATATAGTATTCAGATCATCTCCTATGATAATAGCACGCCAGGGAGTGAACCACGGTAATTCTGATACCGGTTCTACTGCATCCGGTACAATTGGTTCATCCGCCTCCGGAAAACGGATTTTATAAGCATTATCGGTTCCGGCATTATCAATATGAGTAGCAGGATATGAGCCATCCAGATGGGCTTCCGTTATCATCATCCAGACTCCGTTGGTGTTGAACAGCATAGGGAATGCCCAACCACGTCCATGTCCACATTCCGAACGGATATCTATTTCACTCCGGCAATATTGTTCATAGCTCGGTTTGTGACGATCGTTCCAGTCATACGGGTGTATCCACGCTTTTCCATTTACGGGTACGGCAAATTCCGTATGTTCGGCCTGGATAGTGTGCATTTGTCCATCCTCTCCGGGTAGTTCATAGCGGAAAGCCACTCCGTCATTATATACCCTTACGATCAAATTAAACTGCTTATCCTCTTTAGTACGGAAAGTAAAAGTCTGTTCACGGCACTCATCCGTAGTATTCATCTTCTTACCGGATTTTAGCTGATAAGCATTAGAGATATTTCTCACAGCAGAAGCGGAAACAAATTGAGCGTCTTTTCCATATTCACAATTATCCATAACCAGTCCTAAAAGAGATTTCTCCATCGCCACTCCATCTTTATAAAAGACAGAGTAACTAAGCATTGTACCGCCATTTTCTTGTTTATTCTCCAAAGCAAAGCGGATGTTGCTGTCTTTAGATACCAGCTCCCATGCATCAGGAGCCGTACAAGAAGTCATTAATACTGCAAACAGCAACAATGCTGTATTCAATAGTTTTTTCATGGTATTTATCATTTATATATTTGTATATCCCCATCTTCACAAATAATCTCCGGGCGAGCATCGGGGTTCTTCAACTCAAACGTAACATTCTTCAGTTTCAACCCTTTCACGTGGCGTGCCCATACTCCATATGCCGGAATCTTAGGACCGAAAGTCTTTACCTCCGGGTATTTATCGATAGCTTCAGGTACCTGAGACAAGGCATCCTCAGGAGTTCCTGTACCCAATAAACGAATATGAATATTTTCCAAAGTCAGGTTTGTGATGTAATGTCCCGGAATACCCGTAATCAGAATACCGGAAGGAGGCGTCAGTTGAGCCTTATCGGCAGCCACCGCTTTTACATTACGGATTATCACATTTTCAAAGACACCGATAGGTTGCTGGGTATCTTCCTGTTTACGGAATACACTCAGACGGGCACCCAAACGAAACAGCATCGGCGTACGTACTTCATCCATTGTGATATCAGAGATTTCCACATTACGTAAATGGGCTCCATCTACGGAGAATAACTTAATACCTCCATTCTTAGTGTCGTAAATATGACAATTACTGATCTTGATGTTCTCAAATCCTGCCATAGATTCTGTTCCCATCTTGATACCTGCCTGATTACTTTTCAACTTCATGTCCGTAACAATGATGTCATCACATCCCATTTTACTGGCAGTAGTCTTGAAGCAAAGAGCATCGTCACCACTGACAATATCACAATTACTAATGCGTACATGTTGGCAACCATCAATATTAATTCCATCGTTGTGCGCTACTCCAAAGCTACGTATCGTCACATTATGGATATTCACATTGCGGCATTGAAAATAATGGGAAGTCCAGGCACCTGCATATTTTAAAGTAACTCCTTCCACGCGTACACCTTCACAATGCACCCAGCGAAGCAGGAAAGGACGTAATCCCCAACGCTGTCCTTCCGGTCGGGTATCTACTTTTATATGCCGTTCTTTCAAAGCCGAACCTTGCCCATCGATAGCACCTTCACCCTCCAATGTCACATTTTTAGCATCTACTGCTACCAACAATGCCCAACCGACATCAATACCCAGGCCTTCCGTAAAAGGATCAAGGTTATCATAAGCTTTATAATCGGTAGTACCCAGAATAAGGGCATCTTTCTCCAAATGCAAAGTCACATTATCTTTTAGCACGATAGTAGCCGACAAATAGGTTCCGGCAGGCACAAGCACCGTTCCACCACCTGCTTTATGACAAGCATCAATTGCTTTCTGAATGGCAGGTGAGTCCATCTTTTTGCCATTTCCCCGCGCACCGTACTTCTTTACATTAAATGTTTCAGCCTGCAACGTAAATGGCAGTACAAGCAACAGTAACAACAGTAATAAATTATTTTTCGTTTTCATGGTTAGTATATGTAAGTTAACTATTTAATTTCCTTTGCAATATTCACTGTATATATCCTATTACTTCGCCGCCCGGGGTGTTCTAAACGCAACTCATTGGTACCTTTTGCCAACGCTACAGGAAACACAAACTCTCCACGTTTCTCACCAAATGTAGCCAAATAACCGATATTCTCACTAATTTTCTCTCCATTAATATATAAGTAAGAGGGAACCGGATTGCCACCCGCATAAGATACTACCAAATAATATTCACCTTTATGTGGAATGTTTACTTTCCAACTCACACTTCCCTCTGAACTTCCTTTCTCATCTTTGAATTCTACTGAACCATCCTCATTCAAGGATGCAGATCCCTGTCTTTCCATATCTTTAGCCTGACATATCTCTATATTTTCCAAGCGACGTACCACTACACGTTGTGAAGCTGTTACCTTTCCATCTACCAAAGTCTCCAGATTAAAATCAGTCGTTTTAGAGATAGATAAAGGAATGATGCCTTCTGCATCTTCCAAACGTTTACCATTCAATCGCACTTCCTCTGCATGGGATGTTTTATAATGCAAGGCATTTTCATCTGCGTAGAAGTATTCTATTGCCGGACGTTTTTCATTCAACTGAACTCTGTATAATTTGATTCCTTTACCTGTACCCAGATTACGGCTGTACATTCGGTGTGTTGGATTATTCCAATGCTCATGCACTCCCAAGCTACCTTGTTCTTTTCCGATATAAGCTATCCCCGAAGGAGGATTCCCTATATTTGCCGCCTCATGAAGAAAATTGTCGGCATTGGCACATAAAGGAAGTTCCGAATAAATGAAATCAAGTACCACTGATTCGATAGCAACCTGATCATTGGAAGCCAGAAAACTGGAAGTCCAGCCATTATTGAACGGAGGAAGCCGGAAACGTACCGCTTTCCCGTTATGCTTGGGATTTACGTATATAGCATCCACCAGATACACCAAGGTATTTCCACCTATGCGCTCGTGAGCCATCAGATCGACAATGCTATTATAAGTGCCCATACCACGGAAAGAAGACCAATCACGAATGGAAAGATGCAAGGGCGATACATTGCCTATGGAACCGAACTGATTCTTACCGGTAGCAGTTATAGCTGTCTGTCCGGCACTGTCCCTCCATTTATCGGTCGGTTCAGAGTGTCTTTTCATCAATGCCATGTTAATCATATAGTCGGCTTCGTAAGCCGCACGTGCCAAACTTTTGGCACCGGCATCGGTAATCTCACTGGAATAACGAATTACATCGGGAACAAATCCTCCCCAATTCTGATAATTAACATTTGGATAAACCGGCTGTACATAATCGTAAACAGCCGAAATGCCCCGACGCTGTGCATCATATACCGTAATACAGCTCTGAGGAACCTTCATGATATCCACCAATTGATGCAACAAAGAATACACCGACTGTGGAGTAGCATCAATGATATTAGTTCCACCATTGTCATTCAGATTAATCTTGATAGCAATCTTCTCACCTTTCTTATACTTTACCGCTCCCTTACCTTTCTTATAATTAAAGGTTCTGAACAATTCATCCCATGCCTTATCAATCGTATTCTGGCGAGTCAGTGCAATAATCACTCCCTCCATCATATCATCGACACGTGTCTGACTATTATTATCCGGATCCGAATAAAGTCCTCTTTTTCCATCCCAGGCAGCAGCTTTCGGATCATGTGCCCATGCCACCCGCCCCGGATGAATTCCTTTGGCTACTCCCATCGGAGTGTTGGGAGCATCAATAGGCACAAAACGTCCCATATCAGTACCATTATCTATCTGCTTACGAATGACCTGCCCCATCAGAGAATTATCCACTGACATTATATATAAAGTACCCGACAGTAATATACCGACTGCCAATACGGACAACCCCATATAGAACCTACGGGAATGCCACAAAAGTTTGAAACGTTTCCACGTACCAAATCCAACCAATGTGCTACTGATAAAAGCTACGAAAGAGAAAGCAATAGGAGCAGCGATTCGCTGACAGGGATATTCTATTCTGGAAGGTTTGGGTACAACACGTATCAAAAACCAGATTAGAGCTGCTAACCCGAACAGAGGAAAGCAAATCTTCAAAACAACATTTTTCTTGTTGATTCCAACAATCCGTCCACTCTTCGGACAAGTCTTAAAGAACCATTTTTTTATTTTTGTATTCATTTCATTAGATATATAAGGATTATCTTTCATGGTTACAAAAATAGGCAGATAAAAAAGAGACGATTATCAGTATTCCATCAAATACTTGAAAAATCGTCTCAACCAAGCAGACAGTATCTTATTTCTGTAAATAGACTAACTCTATTCCAATGTCTTTCCCCATATTACGGCTATATTTCTTTTCTTCCGGATTGTTCCAATGTTCCAAGACTCCGAGACTGCCAACTCCTGTGCCATCTCTTTCCGGATCATAAAAAGTAGTGGACAACGGGCGGTCTGCCAGAGCAGCTTCCACCAGATACATATCGCAATAATCCACATCGGCCATACGCGGAAACTCTGAACTTAGAAAGTCAATGCCCACTGCATCGATAGCTACCGGATCTTGAGAAGACAGCAATGAGCAAGGCCAATTTCCATTAAACGGTGACATCTTCCATTTACCTGAAGGCTCCCCATTCACCTTTTCCGAACCGTACAGGCCATCTATCAGAAAGAGCATTGTCTTTTGTCCCAGATCCTTATGTGCGATATAATCGGTAAAGGTCATATAGCGCGGTTTTCCACCACGGTCCTGATTGAAATTGTTATGCTGATTTTTACGGAAGTCCCGGTTGATGTCCGTTACTCCATACCAGTTTTTCGCACAGAGTGTTACCCCCTGCCCGCCATGTCCTTTCAGCAATGCCATATTTATCAGATAATCAGCCTCAATTGCACAGTTTGCCAATCCTCTCGCCAAACGACCATTATCAGCTGAATATGGAATGGCATCTGCCGTATAAGTCGATTGGGTACGCCCGTTTCCTCCTTCATTATCCAGATATACAACACCGGGGAATTCGGCATGACATTTATCATAAAGAGCTTTCGTAATAAAACGGCTGGCATCAAATACTGTAATCTGCTCCTGAGGTACTCCGCCGTCATTCACCAAACTACGGAGCAAGGCAAGCGTCAGATGCGGAGAAGCATTCAACTGCTCACAATCTTCATGGGAGAAAGTATTATTCTGATTAATCTTGATAGCAATCCTTTCTCCTTTCTTATATCCACGTTTTCCTCTACCATGCTGTTGATTAAAATAAATAAAAAGGGATTTCCAGGCTGCCTTTCCTTTCCCCTCTCCGGTCAAAGACAAGAGGGACTGGTTTAGAAGCCAGTCGGCATCTGCCTGATTATTCCAGCGATCTTCGAACCAAAAGCCCTCGCCTTTCTCCCATGTAGCGGCACCCGGCGCATGAGTCCATACCACCCGTCCCGGATAAATACCTTTCGCCTCTCCTACCGGATTATTCTTTCCCCATGCCATACGGGGTTCTCTCACCGGAAGAAAAGCCTGTGCCAGCAAATCAGTGCTATTTTCTACCAACATCAAAGTACCGAAGAAACAAAGACCTGCAAAAGCAATGACTCCTACCACAACTTTCCGGTTACGGAATGCTTTGCGCAACTTACGCAGACTCACCCAAACTCCCGTGAACGAGAGCAAGTACATGACAAATGCAGACATCAGCGGCGCCGCTGTCTGCATACATGGATAACTGGCACGGGAAGGCTTCGGAACAACCCGTACCAGAAACCAGATAGTAGAAAAAAGACCGAGTCCCCAGAAGAGGGAGATTCGCATCCCCCTGGAGGAAAATTCCTCTTTCTCGATCTTTTCTTTAAAATATAAATAAATACGCTTCATCTTTATTTTTGTATATCAATATCTTTACTGCGAAGTGCTTTTACGTTTTCTTTATCCGTAATGCCTTCCTTCACTTTCAGATTTTTAATCTCGGCACCGATCACATCGTCCAGTACTACTGCATAGCGCCCATCTTTCTGCTCAGCACTAATACTGCAGTTATCTAACAGAAAGTCTTTCACATGACGCGCCCAGAAACCAAAAGAAGGCTGTATTTTCAAATCACCTACATTATAACGTCCTACCCCGATTTCAGGCGGATACGCTTCTGCATCTTCCGCCGGATGACCACCTTTCACAAGCAAATTCACATCATGGAACTGTACATTCTTAATATACCCTGTATGCTGGCCATTCGGCAAACGGAATGTCAATCCACCTTCTACCACCTCCGTATCCGGTAGTTTAAAACCTGCAATGATGGGAGTTGCCGTACTTTGAGAGCCATCGTATGCTTTCCAGCGATCTCCCCGGAAAGAACTTCCACCATAAACTTCATCAATGTCTACACCACAAATCACAATATTCTCCACCTGCCCGATATCAGAGTTAGTTACCAGCAATTCCTTACGTATGCTTCCATTCTCCGTGAAAGTAAACGGAGCTACATCGGCACCCAACACACGACCTCTATTGGATATAGATATGAAGAACGGAGCACGTGTACGATGCATCACCGAACGGGAGTGTATCGGCCCTGTCTTTCCACTATTCAGATAGACATTTTTTATATGTCCACCATCATTGGTAGATATGGAGAAACCTGCTTTATTAGCACCCAGTACATAAATATTATCCACATATAAATCCTGAATATCATCCGCTGTTTCCGAACCTATCTGGAACAGGTTACAATTGGTATCTCCAACTATATTGCGTACCATATAGTTACGTACCGGACGGGTAAATCCTAATGAACAATCCGAACCCGGTTTAACAATGTCATCCGAACTGACACGCGAGTAAATGTTCGTCACCGTTACGTCATTGCATGCCATAAAGTCGTAGATATCACGAGCATTCCAGGTATTATGTTTGGCAAAGTAAGTATCGTGCACATGGATGCCATCGGTACCTGTAGCCAGCAAAACAAAATGACCTCCCTGATCTATATGCAGCATATTGCTGACGTCATAATTCTTCTGCCCATCCGCATCTATATAGTAAGGTTCATCCTTTTGCGGATCATACCACATATCTTTATCTATGTTCCAGCCTCCAATCTCAATATTGGTACAAAGTTTCAAAGAAAACATTTTGTCACAGCGCTTCTCGGGAGCATTATTCATTACTTTATCAGAAGTAACCAGATTACCATTGCCCGTGATACGGCCCGTACCCACAATTTTCACATTATCAATGCGTTCTCCAAAGAACATTGCATTACGGAAAAATGTATGTCCCACATCCTGCTTCGTCAGATAGTTCTCCGGATCAGCATAAGGGTGAGGATCGGTAGGAGAAAGTCCCGAACGGTAAGCCCGGTCACTAAACCAAGTTGTTTCCGGCGCATCGCCACCCGGAAGCCCCTGAATGGTAGCATCTGCATCCAGATGTAGCCAGGCATTGCTTAATAGATGAACTGTCCGTACATTATAGGTACCTGCCGTAAATCGCAGAATCCCCCCACCCAACTCATTCATCTCCTTAATAGCTTGGTTTATGGTTTCCGTATCGTCTGCTATTCCATCTCCTTTTACTCCTGCCGTCTTAATATCCTGCAAACCGGAATAGAACCAAGCAATATTTGATTCTCCCTGATTATCACCTCCTTTTACAAGCAGTTTAAAAGCATACAGTTGATTAGGATTCAGCCGACCGGCAGCAACGAAATCATCGTCCGGCAATATCGCTGTTCTTACAGGTTTCCAGGTTCTTCCCTTATCCTCAGACAATAACAAAGTCACAGACTCCGCATTACGAGGAGCTGTCCAGTAGAAAGAAGTGAAAGATAAATCCCAATTCTTTTTATATGTAAATGCCTGTAAGGGAGTACGGGTAAAATCGGAGACAGTCGTCACTCCTTCAAAAGTTGCAGTAGCAACCGGACTATGCAGAACTTCCGGCTGAGAGGTTATATAATCAGCCTCAAATGCATAATTACCTTTTTCCGGTATTACTACTCCGCGGAAACAAAGACGGATATCAGGGCCGTTAGAGGGACGGAAATCCAAATCTTTAAAGATTAACAGGGTACCTTTCTTCCCATCTTTACGAATTTCCACATCTCCAACCTTTTTATAAGAATAATTGGTTCCGGTTCTTCCGATAGATTGTTTGGGCAAATCACGAAGAATCACTTCTCCACGACCTATTACATTTACCGTTGTATTGTCCAATGTTACATCAATCCCTTCCGGTACACGGATAGTGACAGTAGTCATCGGGCTACGCTGTCCGGCATAAAAATCAAGTGTCAGGCTTCCCGCAGTCTTTATCGTGAATGCAGTACGGTCCAACTTTATCACAGGCGGCAATGCCCCTTTACGTACCCCTACCAGCAAACGCTTTTTAGAAGTTGATTGCAAATAATCTCCATGAGCCGGAAAACCTTCTGTTTTCTCCTGTCCGGCAGAAGTAAAAAGACGATAAACGCCCGAACCGGAATGAACCAATTGCTCTTTCAGAGCTTCAACTGACGGCAAGGTAGAACTTAATCCCTCATTCTCAGGAGTATCTACAGTATAGTGATAAGTAGAGCCTTCGAATAATAATAAAGAATCACGAGTCAGCTGCCAGGGATACAATTCCCCTGCCTGAATGCTTGCTCCTGCCACTCCCAGCAACAGAGACAAAAGAAAAGTTTTTGATAATATAGACCTCATATCCAATAGTGTATTTCTCATAAATTAGCGATTCGTATCGATATGGTTAACATTCTCTTTCAACGCCTTATACCATGTAGAACCGGCAGTAAAGATACAGGCATCTATCCGTTCCTTTTCCCCTTGGTTCAAACCGTCAGGCATATCAACCGGTCTAAACCCCTCTCTCACCTGTTCATAAGGAACACTCAAAAGGGAATTCTTATCAGAAAATGCCCACTCATTATCCAGAAATAAGAAGCCGGGAAGTATTTCCTCCGCCCTCACTATTTTCAAATCAGGAGTTTGTCCTGCAAACAGATTATGGGCAAAACGAACATTACGGGGCATCTTTTCTCCGCGACCTGATCCCAACTCCAATGAACTATTCAGAAAAGTATTATAAGCAATATCCACATTCTCCACCCGATGGTATGAAGTTAACGGTTCTTGCTTCACATCCGTTTCTGACGTAGGACGTTCGTAGACTCCCACACGTACCAACAGTCCGAATGACTTTACATCTTTAATATAATTATCGTAAACCGTATGTCCCTGGTTAATAATACGAATACCGGCAGTTCCACGCTGATTATGTCCTATAAATATATTCGACTCTATCACATTATAATGCCCATGACGACAAACCAATCCACCGGCGGATTCATAAAACAAGTTCCTGCGCAATACATTATGACAAGATTTCACAGAAATAATCTCATTTTCTCCGCTACATCTGAAAAAGACATTATCCTCGACAATCGTACGTGATTCCAATTGGGAAGACCAGGAATGCCCGATACGAATAATTTCTGCTCCATTGCCACCGTAAGGCTGACGTTCACCAAAGAAATTATGATCTATCAAATGATTATTCAAGTGGTTATCAGCACTCAGCCACACCTGCAACACCAGTCCGCCTACTCTTTTATTAGCAAAGTAACAATGGTCTATCCGGTTATTGGTTCCCCGTAATCCGACCCAATATTCATCTCCTTCATTCGGTCGTTCACCTTTCTGAGGATCATTACACTCATCAATCACACAACGGGTCATCCGGCAATAAGAAGCATACACACCTTTCTCTCCTTGAAAATCAATCATATCATGCCCTATGGCCCATGCCTTATAAAAGAGCAAATCCTCCAGTTGCAGGTACTCTCCATATATCTTCAGCCTTAACTTACCGGCAATAACAGCTTTTCCGGGATTCTCAGCCCGCCAGACAATCGGTTTACCGGAAACACCCTTACCGGTAAAATGTATTTCTTCCAGATTATGATACGTTCCGTCTTTCAGTACGACGGCATCCCCCGGCTGCAAGTTTCCACTACCCAGCAACTGCTTCATTGCCTGCACATCTCCCGGTGAGAATGTATACTCCTTGGCACTGGCAAAGAGCGACACCGTTAAGAGCAAAAGAACACAAAGTTTTTTCATCATGTTTTTCCAATTAGAGTTAAAAAATCACAGAGCAAATATAAGTGATTAAAACATGAACAGAAATAGGTAACTTCCCTCTGGAAGTAGTTTGAGAAGATACTTCAAAAGAATGGTACGTTTTTATAAACCTGAAGTGCAGATATAAAAAAATCGTCCCCTTACATTGTGATTACAACGTAAGGGGACGCCCCTATTCTAAATCGATTTTTTTTATTTCTTAGGAGCCGGAGAAGAATATCTTGCGTTCAATCCTTCTACGATTTCTTTCGTAATGTTATAGATGCTGTCAGCGTACAACAGATTGTCGAAACCTGTATTACTGATAATCATGCTGTATCCTTTTGTTTTATTATACTCTTTCAGGAAAGCATTGATAGAATCGCGCAATTGCAGGCTATTCTTTTCGTTTTCGCTCATCAACTCTGACTGCAGTTTGTTGCTCAAAGTCTGCAAATCCTGTTCCAGCTTGGCAATACGGTTGTATTCCTGCTGTGCTCTTTCCGGAGAAAGATATGCATTATTCTGATACTTCGTCTGGAAATCCTGTTTCTGCTTATCCAACTCACGAGCTTTCTGATTCAGCGTCAAACGAACATTTTCACTCTTCTTTACCATACCTTCATTCAGGTCGATGCAGAAATTATATTGTGCCAGAAGCGTGTCTATTTCAATATAAGCAATCTTCATTCCAGTAAGTTCACCTGAAGCTTGGCCTGACGTAGTTGCCGTTTGATTTTCAGCTTTACCTGTACACTGAGAAAATAAAACGATAAGTGCAAGGGCAGCCAAACCGTTTACGAGGTAGTTCAATCTCTTCATAACTTGTAAAAAATATAGTTTTAAAATTATTAATTCATACTATCATTTAAGGCTTTTTCCAGTTCGTCAATAGAAAAACGCGGCTTCTTCTGTGCTTCCCTGTCTTGCGACTGAGCACACCCAATACCTCTCTCCCGCATTGCTTTATTACCGCTGACGTGCCCGTTAGGGAACTTTCCGCCTTTCACAAAAAAGACTTTTACACCTAATAATGCAATGCAAATAGCAACTATTAACAAACTTATCAATACTGTATCGAGCATTTCTACTATTTTTGTAATACGAAAACAGACTGCATTTCAGCAAAATGAAAATAAAATTTTCTTTTGCACTCAATTTGCTCTATTTTTGTGGGTGTAAATATAGGGCTTTGTATGGACTAACCCGCTTTTTTTACCATAAAAAAGAGAAGCGGTTATAAAATAGCCAATTGTTTTAACCATATTTAGCAATAAGAGGTTAAATACGAACATTCATAAAGGAATTAATATGGAAAAGAATGAACTGAAACCGGCAGGTGTTTTTCATTATTTCGATGAAATCTGCCAAGTGCCGCGTCCTTCAAAGAAGGAAGAGAAAATGATTGCTTATCTGAAAGCATTCGGTGAGAAACATAAGTTGGAAACGCTGGTCGATGAAGCCGGCAACGTCCTCATCAAAAAGCCCGCTACACCGGGCATGGAGAATCGGAAAACCGTTGTACTGCAATCTCACATCGACATGGTGTGCGAAAAGAACAACGATGTGCAGCATGATTTCCTCACCGACCCGATAGAGACTGTGATTGAAGGTGAATGGATGAAAGCCAAAGGTACAACGCTGGGAGCCGACAACAGTATCGGCGTAGCCACTGAACTGGCTATCCTCGCCGATGACAGTATTCAGCACGGACCTCTGGAATGCCTGTTTACAGTGGACGAGGAAACCGGATTGACCGGTGCTTTTGCCCTGAAAGAAGGTTTCATGAACGGGGATATTTTGCTGAACCTCGACTCGGAAGATGAAGGTGAACTCTTTATCGGCTGTGCAGGAGGAGTAGACTCCGTTGCAGAGTTTACATATAAAGAGGTGGATGTACCTGCCGGATATTTCTGTTGCAAGGTTCAAGTGAAAGGTTTAAAAGGCGGGCATTCCGGTGGAGATATCCACATGGGACTTGGCAATGCCAATAAGATACTGAACCGCTTCCTAAGCCAGACTTTCCAGAAGTATGATATGTACCTGTGCGAAATCGATGGTGGTAACCTTCGCAATGCCATCGCTCGCGAAGCACACGCCATTATCGCTATACCGGAAGACAATAAACATGATCTGCGTGCCGATCTGAATATATTTGCAGCCGAAGTACAGGCAGAGTATGCCGTAGTCGATCCGACGTTGCAACTCGTTTTAGAATCGGAAAATGCTTGTGCGAAAGCTATCGATAAAGATACCACCAAACGTTTGCTGCAAAGCCTCTATGCTTGTCCCCACGGAGTTTATGCCATGAGTCAGGACATCCCCGGACTGGTGGAAACTTCCACCAATCTTGCATCTGTCAAGATGAAGCCGGGCAATGTGATTCGTATCGAAACCAGCCAGCGCAGTTCTACTGCCTCTTCCAAACAAGACATTGCCAATATGGTACGTACTGTATTCGATATGGGTGGAGCCAAAGTTAGTTTCGGTGACGGTTATCCGGGTTGGAAGCCCAATCCCCACTCCGAAATACTGGAAATTGCAGTCGAATCTTACAAACGTTTATTCGGTGTAGATGCTAAGGTAAAAGCAATCCATGCCGGATTGGAATGCGGTCTGTTCCTTGATAAGTATCCTTCACTGGATATGATATCCTTTGGTCCGACTTTGCAAGGCGTACATTCTCCCGATGAACGGATGCTGATTCCTACAGTGGATAAATTCTGGAAACACTTGCTGGATATTCTGGCTAATGTTCCCGTAAAGAAGTAACAAAAAACTCCCGGCAGAGTGTTAGTTATCTGCCGGGAGTTTTTTTTAAGAACTCATTAGTTATAAAATTCTATGACTATAATATATATTGACCAGGGATATGATTATTAGTGATATATTTTATAAAGTAAGTATTCTATACGAGGACGAAGTCGATTTTAAAAGCTCTCCTTTCATTCTACAATGATACTGCAAATAACCCAAGCTGAAAAGGCATACTAATCTTATTTTCTATGCTTATTTTAGAGATGAAGCCTAAAGTATTTCTTCATGAACCACACATAGATGAGACTAAGCACCCAAATAGCGCATAAAAGATACAAATAACCCCAATTCCGACAGTATATATATCCTATTACTATTACAGCTTGCGTAAACATATAAACCAGTGACACCGCCACATGAGGTATTTTCAATTCATTCGCCATAAGCTGATACATGTGTTTCCGATGTGGCAAACCTATGTTTTCATGAAGCATCAGTCGGTGAACGATAGTCAAAACACTATCCTATTCAAACACGCTTTTATCTGTTCCACGATGTATGCTACGTCTTCGTCCGTCACCCAAGGTCCGGCAGGGATACATAAACCCATATTGAATAAACGTTCTGAAATACCATTCACATAACAAGGATTATTCACATAGACAGGCTGAAGATGCATAGGTTTCCACAAAGGACGGGTCTCAACACCTTTGGCATCAAGTTGCACACGAACTTCATCATAGTTAGTACCTGTCTTCTCCGGATCAATCAAAATCGTAGATAACCAATAGTTAGCATTGAAACGATCATCAGGATTAGATTTCAGTGTAATACCTTCCACACCTTCAAAAGCCTTTGCATAAAGACCATGCACATGACGGTGATGCACAATATGATCTTCCAGCACAGTCATCTGACCACGACCAATGCCCGCACAGATATTACTCATGCGATAGTTATAACCGATCTTTTCATGCTGGTAATGAGGGAAAGGTTCACGGGCCTGAGTAGCATAAAACATGGTCTGCTTCTTTGCCGCTTCATCAGGAACGATTAACGCACCACCACCCGAAGTAGTGATCATTTTATTTCCATTGAAAGACAACACACCAAAAGTACCGAACGTACCACACTTTTGTCCCTTGAACTCGGATCCTAAAGCCTCGGCAGCATCTTCCAATACAGGAATATCATATTTCGCAGCAATAGCACAAATCTCATCTATCCTGGCAGGCATACCATAAAGATGTACAGGAAGAATAGCTTTGGGCTTTTTACCTGTTTTCGCAATTCGGTCTTTGATAGCTTCTTCCAGTAAAGCAGGGTCCATATTCCAGGTATCTTCTTCACTATCGATAAATACAGGCGTAGCCCCCTGATAAGCCACCGGATTAGCTGAAGCACAGAAAGTGAATGACTGGCAAATAACCTCATCACCTGCACTGACGCCAAGCTGAATTAATCCTAAATGGATGGCTGCCGTACCTGCCGACAATGCGACTACTTCCTTATTCTGACCCACAAAATGTTTCAGGTCGTCTTCGAAAGCATTGACGTTGGGGCCCAAAGGAACTACCCAGTTTGTATCAAAGGCTTCGCGTATGAAGTCTTGCTCCTTGCCACTCATATGAGCGAGGCAAGGATAAATTCTCTTGTCCATGAAAATTATATGATTAAAAGAAAACTATAATAAGTTCTTTATGATTTTACATCTATTCCCTACAGCCAAAACATTGTCCGGAATATCTTTTGTGACAACAGAACCGGCACCGATCACACTCCATTTCCCTACTTTTACACCCGGAATAATGGTAGTACCTGCACCAATCCAACTACCCTCCCCTATCTGTACATTGCCACAAAGGGTACAATGAGGAGAGATATGCACATAATCCTCAATTATGCACTCATGATCCACAGAAGCCCCAGTATTGATAATACAATGCCTGCCGATACAGACACCGGATTGTATGATGGCTCCCTGCATCACGACCGTACCTTCTTTTATTGCAGCTTCTTCCGATATAATGGCTGAAGGATGAAAAGCATTGCCAAAGGTAACATGCAGACTTTCAGCTATCTTCCTGCGAATACTATTATTACCAATACTGATTATCAACGGTCCGCGGACTTCCGACGAACGTAAAACGGGATAATTAAGAAGACTATGAACCGCTTCATTATCATCAAACAATGCTTCAACTGCCTCATTATTCGCACGCAATATATCAATGATCACTTTCGCATGACCACTGGCACCATATAAATACATTATTTAAATTTTCAATTATTTCCGGTAAAAGCCTCCATAGTGACAGAAGTATCAGACCTGATACCTTCACGTACAAAGACTTTCTTTATTGTAAGAAATATAATTTTCAAGTCTAGTAAGAAAGAACAATGATCCACGTACCACACATCCAGTTCAAATTTCTTTGTCCAGGAAATGGCATTACGTCCATTCACCTGCGCCCAACCTGTAATGCCTGGCCGGACTTCATGACGACGGGCCTGCTCTTTCGAATAGAGAGGAAGGTATTGGGGAAGTAAAGGGCGGGGACCTATCAAAGCCATATCGCCTTTCAATACATTAATCAATTGTGGCAATTCATCAATGGAAGTGGAACGGATGAATTTTCCTATTTTTGTCAAACGCTTTTCATCCGGCAACAGGTTTCCATTTTCATCACGTTCGTCAGTCATTGTTTTGAATTTGATGACTTTGAAAATCTTACCGCTCTTTCCCGGACGTTCCTGAGTAAAAAAACACCGGCTTCTTTATTAGCAAAATGCAGCCAGATAGAAATGAGTAATAATATCGGCCAGATAAGCATTAATGCACAAAAGACTATGATAAAATCAATCAGACGTTTTACAAAATGTACATACATGATTTTAGTTATTGGAAATGTTTCATAATAATCCTGTATGTTCGCTCTACGGTATAATTCTCCTTCAGGTAATCATACCCTTTCTCACCCATTAACTTTAACTTTTCTCTGTCCTCGGCAACAAACTCAACCATCTCCATAAAAGTTTCCAGATTTCCACTTTCCGTCCATAAACCATATCCATTCTTTTCGGCTATTGGACCAATATCCGTATTCATATCCGTAGCCATCAGCACGGGCATTCTGTTTTCTAAATAAGATAGTAACCTGGAAGGATAATTGGGAATTGTGAAACGATTGTCCAGGAAAATCAGGCCTACATCACAAGCACTCACCAAATCATCATATTCCTGCTTGGGAAGAGATGGAATTAAGCAGGAATTATGAGGAGTATTATTCCGAAACCATTGAAAAATCTTCCCATATTCAGTACCGTTACCAACTACTACAAAATAAGTATCAGTTCGTTTCTCATTAACAGCCAATACATCCATCAGAAAATCAATTCCTTGTGGACGCCCCAAGTTGCCGCCATAAATGAGTAATAATTTATCCGTTGGAATATTCAGTTTTTGGAGCAAACCACCATTGTTATATTTTGATTCCTTCCCGTACAATTCAATGCTGTTAGGACATACCTCCACTCTTTCTGCTGTTATCGAAGGATTATGTCTTAATACATATTCCACATTCGCGGGAGACATACAGCCAATATGATCGGAGAGTTGATAAAGTCTCTCCTCCTTCTTGCGGAACAGCTTATATACAAAGCTGTCTTTTGAAAACATTCCCAGGTCAACCGCATTCTGAGGGAATATGTCCTTCAACAAAAGATACGTTTTTGCTTCACATCGTCTCTTCACAGAAGAAATCACCCGGTTGAAAGTGATGGGAGGAGTAGAATACAGTATCAGATCAAACTTTATATTTTTCCAGTATTTACGTATTGCATGCTGATACTGATATTCTAATAGCAAGGTTCCAAGACCTTTCTCTATAAGATTAGTCTTCTGAATATTCAGAGTTTTCACACTCAATATCTTAGCTCCTTCACTTTCTTTTATTCCTGTGGGTAGATGAAAACGGCGTTCAGCAGGAACCACAATATGTATCTGATGACCATGGCGGATGAATTCACGCGTCAGGTCCGTATAGATACCTCTTTCGGAAATATCAGAAATAGGATGCAAAGTAAGAAACAGAATATTCATCCTTCCAAATCAATATTTTCTCCAAACCATCTTATTCACTACACCAGTGTAACTCTGAATGATTTTCACCACCTTAGTAGACACATTCTCATCTGTATAATTGGGGACAGGTATTCCATAATCACCATCTTGAACTAGTTCCACAGCGGTATCTACCGACTGTAACAAAGACTTTTCATCGATACCAGCAAGCACAAAACCTGCCTTATCCAGTGATTCGGGGCGTTCAGTTGAAGTACGTATGCAAATAGCCGGAAAAGGATGACCTACCGAAGTAAAGAAACTGCTCTCCTCAGGTAGTGTACCGCTATCACTTACGACTGCAAACGCATTCATCTGAAGGCAATTGTAATCGTGGAAACCGAGCGGTTCGTGCTGGAGCACACGTTTATCAAGCTTAAATCCGCTAGTATTCAAACGATTTCGACTACGGGGATGGCAACTATAAAGGATAGGCATATCATACTTCTCTGCCATTTTATTGATAGCATTGAACAGGGAATTAAAATTCTTCTCCGAATCTATATTCTCTTCGCGGTGAGCTGAAAGAAGTATATATTTCCCCTTTTGCAATCCTAACCGTTGATGAATATCACTCGCTTCAATCTCAGTTAAATTCTGATGCAAAACTTCAGCCATAGGAGAACCAGTCACATAAGTGTGTTCTCTTGGAAATCCACATTCAGCCAAATAACGACGGGCATGTTCACTATACGCCAAATTTACATCACTGATAATGTCTACAATACGACGATTTGTCTCTTCAGGAAGATTTTCGTCCTTGCAGCGATTTCCAGCCTCCATGTGGAAGATGGGAACATGAAGACGTTTAGCACCTATCACACTCAAGCACGAATTGGTGTCGCCCAGCACCAACACTGCATCTGGCTTAATCTGCGTCATCAGCTTATAACTGGCATTAATAATATTCCCTATGGTCGCACCCAAGTCATCACCTACTGCATCCATATAAACATCGGGATCTTTCAATTTCAAATCGTGAAAAAACACCCCATTCAAATTATAATCATAGTTCTGACCAGTATGGGCCAAAATGCAGTCAAAATACTTTCTGCATTTATTGATCACGGCAGCTAGGCGAATAATCTCCGGACGAGTACCAACAATAATCAATAACTTCAGCTTACCATTATCAGCAAACTTAATATTAGAATAATCTGTTTTTAGTTCCATGTCTATTTTATACCTTTTCAAAATAAGTATCAGGCTGATTAGGATCAAACCCCTCGTTACACCACATTACCGTCACCAAATCCTCTGTTTCACTCAGGTTGATGATGTTGTGCGTATAGCCAGGAATCATCTCTACAGCCTCAATCTTGTCACCAGTCACTTCGATATTGATTACCTCATCACTTCCTATCTTGCGTAATTGAATCAATCCATGCCCACTCACTACCACAAACTTCTCATTTTTGGTATGATGCCAGTGTTGCCCTTTTATAACACCAGGTTTAGAAACATTCACAGACACCTGACCACTATTTGTAGTACGAATTAATTCTGTAAAGCTACCACGTTCATCCACATTCATCTTAAGTGGATAAACAAACTTTTCTTTAGGCAAATAAGACAGATAAGTAGAATAGAGCTTTTTGGTAAAAGCATCCCCAAGATTAGGCACATTTAAATTCGTGTGCATCTCCTTGAAAGAGTTAATTAGAGTTACAATACCACCTAATGTAATGGTATGTACTACCGGAACTTCACAATAATCACCTCTGCGATGCTCATCACCATTTAAGGCAGCTATTAGTTCGTCCACTACATCATCTATATATACCAGATTCATCACTATACTTGGATCATTTATCTGAATAGGCAAATCATTAGCTATATTATTGCAAAATGTCGCTACTGCACTATTGTAATTGGGAAGGCACCATTTACCAAAAATATTAGGAAAACGATAGACCATGACCTTTGCTCCGGTCTCTTTACTGTAGTCAAATATCAATTGTTCTCCTGCTCGCTTTGATTCACCATAAAGATTATCAAGCATAGCTTGAGTAGACGATGAAATCATCACAGGACACACATTATTATACTTCTTCAATGTGTTAAGCAAAGTCGATGTAAAACTAAAATTTCCTTTCATAAACTCAGACTGATCTTTCGGACGATTCACACCTGCTAGATTGAAAACAAAGTCTGCTTGTTTGCAATATATATCTAATTCTACAGGATCACTATCAATATCATATTCAAAGATAGTCAAGTTCTCACCTTGAACTGCATAATTCCTTGCTTTACCAGCTTGGATATTATACAACTGAGAGAGTAGGTTGCGTCCGACAAATCCTTTAGCACCAGTTACAAGAATATTCATCTTATTCACTTTTGATTTCTGTAGATTTAGCTTTCCCCTCTATATTAAGGTCTTCACGAATAAAGTGGAGTTTCAGAAGAAGCTTTTTCATACCCTCCACATCTAAGCGGAATGTATTGTGGCTATGGTAATCCTCTATTCTAGCAATATCCTCATCACCTTCCGTAAAGAACTTGTCATAGTTTAAGTCACGGGTATCGCAAGGAATACGGTAATATTCTCCCATATCAATGGCTTTGGCCATCTCCTCGCGAGTAACCAAAGTCTCATACAGTTTTTCTCCATGTCGAGTACCGATAGTCTTCACTTCTGTATTACCATACTTTGAATTTATCTGTGTGTATGTTTCCTTCAAAGCTTGAGCCAATATATCTAAAGTAGCCGCAGGGGCTTTCTGTACAAACAAATCACCATTGTGACCATGCTCAAACGCATAAATCACCAAATCTACAGCATCGTCTAAAGTCATCATGAAACGTGTCATACTGGGATCGGTAATCGTAATAGGTTTGCCGTTCTTTATTTGCTCCACCCACAGAGGTATCACAGAACCTCGACTCGCCATCACATTCCCGTAACGAGTACAGCAAATAGTCGTTTTAGCATCTTTACCCAAAGCTCGCCCCTTTGCAATAGCCACTTTCTCCATCATAGCTTTGCTAATACCCATAGCATTAATAGGATAAGCAGCCTTATCAGTTGAAAGAACCACCACATTCTTCACGCCATATGCAATAGCAGATTCCAATACATTGTCCGTACCTATGACATTAGTTTGCATAGCCTGCAATGGAAAAAATTCACAACTTGGCACCTGTTTCAGCGCAGCAGCACTGAACACATAATCCACCCCCATCATAGCACCGTCCACAGACTGACGATCACGAACGTTACCAATATAGAATTTTACTTTTGAATTCTGCAAATAATGACGCATGTCATCTTGCTTCTTCTCATCACGGGAAAAAATGCGAATTTCCTTGATATCAGAGTCAAGAAAACGACGTAAAACCGCATTACCGAAGGAACCTGTTCCGCCAGTTATAAGAAGAGTCTTGTCTTTAAAAATGCTCATAATATTATTATTTTTCAATCACTAGTGTCCGGAATAGAATTCCGAAACGTTTTTAATTAATTAATATTCAATAATTTATAACGATTTGTCCTTTTTTTTCGATAGAGAATCAATACTTTTGATAGATATAATCCTCTTATTTAGAATCATCATGCCAACTGGAAAGACTGTCTTTGCTCAAATCATGGATCTTGTTCCTGATTATGAACTCGAAAAATGTATTGACAAATATAAAGGAGACTACAAAACCAAGAAGTTCACTTGTCGTGACCAGTTCATGGTAATGAGTTATGCCCAGTTCACAAGGAGCTCTAGTCTTCGAGTAGTGGAAGCTACTCTTACCGCATTCTCCTCTAAGCTCTATCATTCTGGATTGAAACTCATGCATAAATCGACCCTTGCAGAGATGAACGAAAATAAGAGTTGGCTTATCTATAAAGATTTTGCACAAGTCCTCATTAAACAAGCAAGCGATTTGTATAAGGATGATTATTTCAGAATCGGTCTTAAAGAAATGGTGTACGCCTTCGATACTAGTACCATAAAGCTTTGTTTGAGTCTTTGCCCCTGGGCTAAGTTTCATCATAATAAAGGAACTTTCAAAATGCACACTCTGATGAATCTTCGAGGTTCTATTCCAACTTTCATTTGGCTTACAGAAGGTAAGGCTAATGACATGAATGGTCTTGATGTAATCCCAGTAGAACCAGGAGCTTATTATCTTCTGGACAAAGGTTATGTGGATTTCTATCGACTTTATAATTACTTTCAAAAACGTAATGCATTCTATGTGACACGAGCTAAAGGCAACATGAAATATGAAGTTACCCAAAAGCATGAAGTGGACCAACAAACCGGCATTATCAGTGATTTGACCATAAGACTTTCTGGTCCTATTGTTTCCAAGAACTATCCTGATAAAATGAGGCTCGTAATCTATGAAGATTACACAGAAGATAAGAACACTGTATATCGATTTTTGACGAATGAATTTGAACTTCCAGCACTCACTATAGCAGAACTTTATAGAGAGCGTTGGCAGATTGAGCTTTTTTTTCAAATGGATAAAACAGCACTTGCATATTCAGTCTTTCTTCGGAACAACAGAGAATGCTGTATATACACAGATATGGATTGCCATCTGCGACTATTTGCTACTTATCATTGTAAAAAAATGTATCATATAGAACAAAATCTTTATATAATCTCTCAAGCGATAGGGCTAATTCTTTTTGAAAGAGTACTCTTATCGGATATTTTAATCAATTTGACAATTCTAAATTAGAGCCGGATACGGACGAGCAATTTAGCTTGTTCTGAACTATTCCGGACTCTAGTATTTTTCAATATCTATAGTTTCATATTAACTTTTTTACCATTCAGCTTCACTATACAAGCAGGGTTACCTACAACTGTTGAATTATCAGGCACATTCCTCAACACAACAGTATTCGCATCAATTTTCACATTGTTTCCAATTGAAATATTTCCTAAAACGCATGCTCCACATCCAATAAATACATTATCACCAATTGAAGGAAGCCCTCCAGAATGTTTTCCTATTGTAACAGAATGCATAACCGTAAAATTTTCACCTATGAATCTAGCATTTAAGAACGTATTATAGGGATGTTCCATACTCACCCCTCCCATTAATATTTTTCTACATGGTATATACAAAGGAAATGATCCACATATTAGTTTCAAAGGATAACTGACATAACCTAATCTGTGATATAATACACTCTTACAATAGGGATGATAATATAGAGCTCGCCAGAATCCCATATGTATACGTTCTAAATCTTTTTTAAATAAAAGAGCATATTCATCCCTCAATATGAACTGTTTTATACAAAGCAAAAGCCATAATGGAAATATTCTAAGACCATTGAACGCAATAGATATTAAAACGAGAGTATTCTTCATATACCTTTTTTATTAACAAATTGGTTATTAGAAATAGATAAATAAGCAGATGTAAACAAGAGAATTAGCAAATATTTTTGATCTATAATTGCAATATTCATTGTAAATCCAGCGAACATCGGAATAAGGGGAATAAGTCTTCTCCAACGAATATTTCTTTTTCTCCAAAACAATATATAAATGAAATAAATATATACCGGAAGACCATACATAAATAGAATGTACATATGTCCAATTTCAGTAACAAAACCTTCAATACCACACCCAACTGATAAAAACATTGGATTTAAATATGATAAGGATTTTATAAAATCCTTTCCCCTCCCTCCACTAGTATCAGATCCATCATAATAATCTACTCTTGATAATAAATTATCTACAATATCTGAATTAAAGAAATCAGAGATAATTGGATAAAAGTAAATCATCATAAATGTTAACACTATTGTTGAAATGGAAATTTTATAAAAATCTGAAGCTTTTATCTGATTTTTTTTCTTTTTAAAAAAGAAAAAAAGAATTAACGAAAAAATCATTGAAGATAACCCACCTATACTCATCGTGCAGAAAAGTATAAATATAGCTAAAATTACTGCAAGCATCTTTGAAAAATACTTTTCCTGTTCTTCTGATAAAAAAGTTAATAACAGTGTACCTACAGCATATGCGATATTATTGGGATCTGCCCATAAAAAATTAAACCTATATATAATCTCATGTCCCAATGCTCGTCTAGTATGATTATCAACAGGATTTACCAGTATTTTAATACTTGCATAAGTCTCCCTATTTAAAAAGTAAAAGAAAGCGAATATTGCTATATATATTATAGAATAATAATACGCCTTATTAATTGAAACTCTATAGGTTTCAAAATAATATTTAAAGAAGAAAAAATACCAAAAAGAAATAACAAATTGTACTAAACGTTTAAAAGTTGTTATAAAAGTAGTTCCGTAAGATGTCGATACAGGATATACTACCGAAATCAGTGTACTAATAACCATTAAAACTACAATTAACGGGAAATACTTATATTCCCTAAATATTTTCACTCGACATCCTCTTTTTAAAAACCAATATAAAATGAATGGAAGCGATAAACTTACCGAAAAATACGGGAAAAGAGGCAGAAAGAAAATATCAACAATAAAAATATAGAAGCAAAATCGATCTAATTTATAATCGGCAGTCATAATGTAATCAATGCGAGATTAGTAGTAGAATACTTAAAAGCTAAAAGTTACAATTCTTACTTAATCTCCATAATGTGTATCACATCTATTAAATTGTAGTTTCGTAAGAACCAATGGCTGTCTATCTACTAAGACAAATAAGAAGAAAGTAAGTCAAGATTTTACAAATCTAAGACATTATTATATCAAATCATTTCCTTTAAATTAAACTTTTACGTTTTTTGGCAATCAAGCATTTTTACAACATGAAAACCTTCGGCATACTCAACCTTGTTCTGTGCTCCCCAAACGTGATTCATTTCCAATTTTGTTTGAAATAATCTATCAAACCTATTATGCTCTTTTCCGTATGCTTCCAAAGCTGCTATTTTTTGTTTATAGTAGCTAGAAATATCTACAAAAAACACAGGATTATAAACTTGTTCACAAATATAATTATTACTTTGAAATGCCAATATATTCTTGCAATGTCTTGCTGCTGTAAGGCATAAACGAGAAGCTTCTATATGATCTTGGTTCATGTCATATCTAAAGTGTATAAAAACAGTATCAATATTTTTCTCAAAGATTATCAATTCAATTCGCTGCATTACTTCTTTAGAATACTGCAGTTCATTACACTTTTCTGTTTGAAAGTCCGCTATTTCATGAATCCCTAAAATTTCACATGCTTTTGCACTACTGACTCTACTGGACTAAGTATCAACTTTAATACCCATTTGGCAGAAATTGGTCTCATTATCTGTCAAAGTTAGTTTATAAACATTCTTACCTTCAGAAGCTAATTTAGCAGCTGTACCACCAGCCCCCAATTCAGCATCATCATAATGAGCACCGATAATCAAAACGTTTTTCATATTCATATTAATTACTTTTTAATATATTAAATAATTCTGTTCTAAAATGTATATCGCACTGTTCTAATATATTGGAAGGAGATTTTATAGATTTATTCTCTCTAGAGGAAATTATCGCCTTTGCAATGTCTTCAGGTCTATTGCCATTATAAAACATTATTGCTTCTGCAATATCAGAAGTCAAGACGGATTCTGCTTCAGAACATAACACTGGTAAACCTGCAACCAAATAGGTAATAATCTTAGATGGGAATTGAGTATTAATAAAACCTTGACTGGAATCGACAGGACAAATACCTAAGTCTAAATATTTTAAATAATTAGTATAAGCATCTCCTCTCCTTACCCCATCGTATGAAACTTTACATTTAATATTTTCATCGGCTGTATAAAGCTCAATAGCTTTAGTTACCATTTGAATATCACTATCTTTACCAAATCCTAAAATATGAATATGGCAAGCTGAGTCTAAATATCTTGCGGCTTCCAAGATATTCAAACAGCCTTTTTTAGGATCTAAAATACCTGTATACCCTATATGGTAAACACTTTCTTCAAAGTAATAATCCTCTTCAGCTGCTTTATCAGAAAAGTATTCACATGAATTATCTTTATAGGCACCATGTACGACCAAAAAAGGTTTGTCACTTCTATTTACAACTAAATTTAAAAGTTTAGTCGGGTATATATAAGCAGATGCATACTGTAATTGGCTTCTTTCTTTTTGCGCCATTTTAGGATTTCCAAAAATATCACCATATATTTCCTCTACTTCCTCAATTACAAACGCCTTTTTAAGCTTGTTTAAGATTGGAAGCATCCATAAATTCCCTACTGAATGATAAATAATTATTTTTTCATTCTTCTTAATATTTAAAATTAAATACATCAATATAGAGACATTCATAACTAATACATTAACAGCTTTCAACAGGTTGCCACCTCGCCATGTCGTCGGGAATCTGCGTATCGTATTAATCCCAAATGCTTCACAATTTCCTTTATAACATTTTTTGTTAAGCGTTTGACTCGTTGAAACTATATCAACTGCATAGCCTAGATCATTTAAAACAGATATAATATAATTTATCTTATTTGTAGAAGCTAAGACATTAAGTCTATTTTGATGCTTATTCGATTCTAAATCGTATGATACTATATATTTGATTCTTTCCATACTAACTTAAACATATAGACTCAAACATATTATTGTACTTCAACCTCAGATCTTCAATGTTAAGCTTTATCTTAGAATAGGCAATACAGTTCTCTCTTACTTGAGCATACCCCTCATTATTTAATTCGAGTATTCTCAATATATCCTCTTTGAATGCAGAACGATTATCAAGAGATACACAATTACCAGCTCCATATTCATTCATGTCCAACCATGGAACCTGATCACTGGTTAAAACATAGCAACCAACAGAAAATGCTTCAGCAATAACATGACCATAATTTTCACTAAAGGTAGGAAAAAAGAAAACATGATACTGAACAAAAATAGAATGAATTTCGTCATGAGAAGCTACGCCCTTATATGTGACCTTAATATTTGCAGGTAACTTGTTTATTACATCCTCGCAATTTTTCCAATAGTCTTTATCTTCTTTAGCTCCATAAATATCAAAAATGACACAACTTTGGATCTCTGATAAAATATTTAAGGCATATAAAAGGTTTTTCTTAGGGACAATTCTAGAAACAAAGACTACTCTAATTTCCCCTGAAATTTTATTTAAATTTGATAGAGAACACTTTGGTAGTGAAGGAATATTTGATATTTCAAATATTCTTGCCGGATTGAATGTTAGCCATTTTAACACCATTCTAGTTTCTTCTTCGCTAGTTGATTGAAAATTAACATTTTCCAAATAACCTAATTTCCTCAAAAGTGTTAAATAAATAACTTTTTTATATTTCTTTTTAAACGCACCACTACATAGCTCACCTCTCGGCGATAGAAGTACCTTTATACCATATTTTTTACTTATCGAAAGACATGGTACAATGCATTTTTGAAATAAACCTTGAAGATACATTAAATCAGGTGAGATTTTTTTTTATTATATTTTCAAAGTTTGACTTATTGAAATCTGCATCACTGAGATATAAAACTTTACAATTGCCCCGATTATTCCATCCATCCGTTATATCTTGATACGTTTCTTTGTTTCCTAAATCATGATTAGTTGTAACAATAAAAATTCGATTATCATTATTGCTAATCAAAGAACAGAAATTATCGACACTAACAGGTGGCCCTCCATAGTTTTTCCCTGGAAAAAACCTGCCATAAATATTAAAATTCTCATATTTTAAAAGTCTATAAAACATTCATGATAACAATCATTAACCATTACATTGTTCGTAACGCCTTACAATCTTATCAAAGTGACGTTTGCAAGCATCACCATCTACATATCTATGATATTTTTCTACAATCTATTCTGAAAGCAACATTGTTTCCGGTGGTATAATACATTGTTTAATTGATTGTATACAGCTCTGTTTCGAGTTATATAAGTGCAATCAATAGACTTATAAAATCCGATAGTGTACTGCATTAAAATTTCTTGAACCTTTTTCTAAGATGCTTCCACCATTCAATGCAAACACCTATGTTTTTTATGCACTTTCATAAATGGATTTATTACTCTTGCAATGATTTCAAAAATAATTGCTTTAGAGGCTGCTGTCACAATTAAATGAAGTAATAGATCAGAACTAATCTATTACTTCATTAATCATTAGTCCAAGAAAGGAAAAATTGTAACTTCTATCGACTATTCGCCTACTAAAGCAATCCGCCAATAGAGAATAAAAAAATACAGATAAAAATTAGTTCTTGACTATCTGGATACTTAGTCTCTTTTGAAAATATCCCGTGTATAGACTTTACCCTTCACATCATCAAGACAAACATCATAACGATTGGCTATGATAGCCTGGCTCTGCGCCTTAAATTCAGCAATATTATTGACAATTTTTGAGCCAAAAAATGTTGTACCATCTTTGAGTGTAGGCTCATAGATAATTAACCTAGCACCTTTAGCCTTGATGCGCTTCATTACCCCCTGAATACTACTTTGGCGAAAGTTATCACTATTTGATTTCATTGTAAGGCGATAAACACCAATGACTACTTCCTTTTCCTTTGCTGTATCAAAAGCACCCTCTGCATAACTGTAGGCGCCTGACATTTGTAACACACGGTCGGCTATGAATTCTTTGCGGGTACGATTACTCTCCACAATAGCAGTCATCATATTCTGTGGCACATCGGTATAGTTGGCTAACAGTTGCTTGGTATCCTTTGGCAAGCAATATCCCCCGTAACCAAAACTAGGATTGTTATAGTGAGTGCCTATACGTGGATCAAGACCAATGCCTTGAATGATAGCTTGTGAATCAAGACCCTTAATTTCTGCATATGTATCTAGTTCATTGAAGTAACTAATACGCAACGCCAAATAGGTATTGGCGAAGAGCTTCACAGCCTCTGCTTCTTTTATACCCATAAAAAGTGTATCTATATTCTTTTTAATAGCTCCTTCCTGCAAGAGTTTGGCAAAGGCTCTGGCATATTCCTCCATATGATTACCCGCCATCTTAATGATTACCTCGTTCTCCTCCCGAAATTCAGGCTGACGAATTACTTTGGGATAGCCAACAATAATGCGTGAAGGATAGAGATTGTCATAAAGTGCTTGTGACTCACGCAAAAACTCAGGTGAAAAGAGTAAGTGCAACTTGCAATCACTATTTTTTATCGCAAGCTTCTGCGCATACTTCACATAGAGCGAACGAGTATAACCAACTGGAATAGTGGATTTAATAACAATTATGGCTTCAGGATTAACTTCAAGTACGAGGTCAATGACATCTTCAATATGGTGTGTATCGAAAAAGTTTTTCTGTGGATCGTAATTTGTTGGTGCTGCAATCACCACGAATTCAGCATCCTTATAAGCTTCTCTCCCATCAAGAGTCGCACGAAGATTGAGATTCTTTTCTGCCAAATACTTCTCGATGTATTCATCTATAATAGGAGATTTCTTCTGATTGATAAGGTTCACTTTTTCGGGAATGACATCCACTGCCACAACCTCATTATACTGCGCCAAAAGTATGGCGATTGACAAGCCTACATAGCCTGTACCGGCAACTGCTATTTTCATAATAATACTTGTATAAGCACTCAATTACATCCATTTCACTACATAACTAGTAGAATGAATAACTAAGTCCATTTTAAGAAATCATTTTATTCAAAAATTAACGCCTTATAGATACTTCTGAAAGGTGGAAAAGTACGAAATTGTACTTTTTAAAGTGGGCTCAATTATATATTGTATTTCATATAGTCCGGCAATACCAATCCAGTCTTGTGCTGTCCGAGCGAGTAAACGAGAAATATTATCACACATTTCACTATATAATTGCCCATTATAAGATTTATGTATAGCATCCGTAAGTTGCTCGGCATCCTCTACATCCACCAACAAACCGGTCTTTCTGTCTTCAATAGTAGAGGTAAAAGCTGGTACACGAGTGGCCACAATAGGCTTTCTGAAATTGAAAACTGTCTGGGTAATACCTGTCTGTGAAGAAGAGCGATAAGGGCACACCACCACATGGCAACGGCGGATTAGATTCGTAATTTCATGATTGTTTAAAAATCTGTTTATCAAAATAAAATTCTCATCCCGACTAATAATATCCAAGTAGTCGACTTTCCCAAAACCTGCCACAACTATTTTTTTCCTCAACTCACGCAATCTCAATAACTTCGAAGCTTCATACAAGATATCAAGACCTTTATAATCTGCTATATACCCATAGAATAGAACATAATCATCCTCCCCTTTCAATTCACAGATTTCAGATATCGGAAACTCCTGATAGCCCGTAAAGAGCGAAAATGGAATGACCGAGTAGACCGGACGTTTATCCTTCAAAAAATGCAGCAAATCATCCTCTGACTTTTTTGAGAACAAATTGAGTGGTATATCATTTTGTAAAAGATAAGAGCATATAGGATGCATCTGAGAACGTGTGAGATAATTTCGGCAGACTTCATGAATAGAATGAAGCACATTTACATGATTTTTCTTCAGTAAAACAGATATAACAGCCGTATTCAGATCATTTCCTATCACATTTACCCAATCGTATCCATGTATGGCTATGATATGCGCTATTTTTTCAGAAAGTATTTTGAAGCTATATTTAGAGGCATTCGTTTCCAAGAATCTACAATTATAAAATTTGAAAATTGAAACATTCTAAATGTTCCTTTCATAGCAAATTGGTCAAATCTCTGAAGTCCGAAATAATGGAAATCTACAATTTCTTTCATGGTATACAATCTTGTCTTTATAGGTAAATCGAATGATTCGTATACCCCCTGTGTATAACGTAAAGTCATTTGGTAGTAATCCACCGCATAACCCTTTTTCAAAAATGCTTCAATCAAAGGCATTGTAGAACCTTCAAAAGACTTCGTAATGATTGCTATATGTCTCATTGCTATTTTAAACTATTTATCAAAAAGTCAAACGACTTCACTCTCCATTCGGAGATTTTATGATTGATACATTTCCAATCTAAACTTGCCGTTTGGGTTTTATCTATATCAAGCATTTCAAACAACGAATCCACACGTGTATTTCCCCTTACCTCATTGCCTAAGAAAAGAAAAGGTTTATTAAACAAAATGGAAAATACAACCCCGTGGAAAGAGTCGGTAATTACCATCCGACTATCACTGATGTTTCGCAGCCATTGTTCTATCGAAACAGCGACAGACGAATGGAGTCCGCACACATAAGCTTCTGCATAGTATTCTTTCTCTTTCTCCGTAATGAAACACCTGATGGTATCACTCATATCAAGCACATAGCAAAAAAAATTTGCCTATAGTTTGAGCTTTCGTTACACCGGCAGTAATCAGTCGGGCATAATCCCTAGGAACAAGCAAGAGTGTTGGATCCAATACCCAAGTAGCATGAGGATATTCCCAGCCATACGATTTCAAGAGTCCCAAAACAGACTGTTCTCTTACAGACACAGCACTGAATTTTGAATAAGCTTTACCTAATTTTGAGACTAGCTTCCTTGGTAATCGCGTCTGATTACCCATACTTACCGCATAAGCTATACGCCTAACATTTTGGTGCTTAGTGAAATCAAGCAAATAATTGTTCAACCCTATACTTTTTGTCATGTCATATCGCCAAACTTGGTCAGAGCCCACAATATAAACATCAAATGCCCACGAACACATCTCGCATATTCCCGCTATATCGTAAACTTTTTTAGTGTGAGGAATGTACCTTGCATAGAATATTTCTGCCAACCGACTGTCTTGTTCTGCCTTTTCTGACAAATACCGCTCCAAGTTTATGGGCAAGTCATTGCCTATTAGATATTTTCTCACCATCCGCTTGGCATAACTCAAAGGTCTTCGGTACCATAGCAGATGATAATTTCTTCGCAAATTAATATGCACAACATCATGTCCCATATTCTGAAGTACCTTCACGAGAGCATATCTCTGCAAGTTTCCTCCATAATTATTATCAAAAGGAAGATTTAGTAGAGCTATTTTCATTCTATAATTATTTAATTTGACGAAATATAAAATTCAACGTTCTTTTATAATATGCCGGGCACATCTTCTTGAATACTTTAGTTATGCTTTTAACACCATTATTGGATATGAAGACCATTGCTCATGCGGATGTCCACTAAAACACGAAGGCCGATAGAGAATGCTAACGGAGTCTCCACAAACTACTCCTCGATGCCGACGGCAAGAGCTTCTGCCGGGTAGGGAATGCCGAAGACTTGAACCAGAACTACTTTTTTGCGGGTATCCTTGTACCATCTTTCAAAAAGGTTATAAGGAACTTTGTTGGGGTGGCAGAAAGACTCTATATATAATAACTTGTTCTATCTAAAAGCTTATCCATCTTATTGAAAGTTAGTTTTCAAGTATTTACCTTTCAAATATCTCAGGGTCATAGCAAATGCAATTACAATATTGGGCAACATAATAAAATTATATCTAGCCATAGCAACTGTAACAAGAGTCATGCCGCCACACAAAATAATGGGTAGCAAAATGTAAATACTTTCTTTCGTTTTCCACAAGTAAACAAAAGCTCCATAAAAAACAACAAGTATCATCATTTTAAACAAAATGATTGCAAAAACTCTACAGTAAGATTTAACTACTACATTATCATAGTGAGCAAAATTAGGAATATAGAAACCAGAATGACTAAACAACGCATATGTCTTGTAAGGAAGCATTGATACCCATTTTATAGGATGATTCAATATCCAATCAACAGAACGAGCTTTCCAAATGCTATCACACTCTTTATAAGAATATCTATCAGAATATTTATGAAGAAAAGTACTATCTGTAGCATAAGCCTTTACAGGTATATATTCATCAGCAGAATACAGCCCAGGCAAATAGCCTAACCCTCCTTTATCTCTTGCCTCATAGCAATACAAGCCCGTCGCAAGATCATTAGCTCCCATTATAAGATTTACCCCACCAGTTGACGCTGAATAAATATAATCAGGAAAATTTTGACGTGTTGAATATGCAATTGTAATACAAGTTATTACAATGGAAATCACATATACTCCAATGATTCGTATTTTCTTATAGGTAAACCAGAGGAAGCAGACTGCAGCTATAATCCATGCCAAAGCTAACGGACGTGTCCAATATGCTAAAGCTATCAATATGCCTGCAATAATCCAATAATGATATTTATTCTTAAGTATCAAATAGAAAGAAGCAATTGCAAGTACTTCAAAAAATATCTCAGAATAGAGAGTTGTCACCATTGTTGTATTGGCTGGCAATACGATAAAAACATAAACAGCTATATAAGCAACACTTTTAATACCACCTGATATTTTCTGAGCTATCTGATAGATAAAATAAACAATGAATATATTAAAAATAATATTAAGATAAGGAACAAAGTCAACATTGCCAAAGAACTTTATGCAAAAAGTCAAAAAATTCACCCAACCTGGTGCAAAAATATATTGATCGTGATAATTCATAAAATCAGGATACATGGTTCCACGATGCGCACATTCAGTAGCATAATAAACATAATATCCGGGATCGCCTATCAATTCAGCAGAATAATAAGTATATACTAAAAATATTTTCACTAGAACCCATATACATATAGTTGCGATTAGTGTTGTACGATTAAATAAAACTTTATTTAAAAAAGCAAGAATCATTCTTATCATAAATCGATTATTTATTGTTTTTTATACATTCGATACGCATCTTTAAGCATATCTTCATCATTATACAGCGGATGCCAATCCAAATCCTTTTCAGTTTCACTAATGTCCAATATGTATTCTTCGTCAGCTATCATAAACTGTTCTTTATACATCACAGTCAGACCTATATTATCCAAAATGTTGAGTATAAATTTCACAAGACGTCCGGGCGTCGGAATGACCTTCGAACGGGAATGGGCAACCTGCACCACTCCTGTCAATAAAGTACGAATGTCTGGAGGATTTTTAGACCCTAAGTTATATTCCTTATTTGGTAAACCTTTATCTATCGCACATAGGATAGCACTTACACAGTCAAATACAGAAATCATTTGATAATGATTCTTACCACTACCGATAGTAGGAACAGGAAGATTAAAATCTATCAGTTTGAATAACTTCACCAAAATACCCAAACGTCCCGGCCCATTAATCATACGTGGACGCATAATGGTAATATTCATTCCCTTCCGGCGATATTCAAAACAGATTTCTTCACAAGCTTTTTTACTTTGCCCATAAGGACCAAAAGGATTTTGAGGGTGTCGAATATCAACCGGCAGATACTGAGGCCTGCCATAAGTCATATCGGTAGTAAACATTAAATAATTACGACAACCTTTCTCAAAAACAACCTCCAACAAGCATCGTGTGCCTTCTGTATTAACACTGAAAAAATAATCTTTTCTATTTCGAGGTACCTTGGTATGATATTGATTGGCTGCCAAATTTATCACAACATCTTCTGTTGTAACAGGAAGCAATTTAAGCATTTCCTTATCCCGAATATCAACCATGACATATTCGATATTGCCTTGAATACGTACATCAATATTCTGTTGCAAGTCACACACCACAACCTGCTCTCCTCTCTCTACGAGAGCATTGGCCAAATAACGGCCCACAAAACCATTACCACCTAAAATATAATATCTCATAATTAGCTTCTTGAAATCAAATATACTCCAATACAAATCACTAAAATTCCCATAATACGTATTAGTGATAGCGATTCCCCCAAAAAATAATAGCCTACAACAGCTGCCACCACATATCCTATACTTAAGAATGGATAAGCAAAGCTAACCTCAACTTTAGATAGTACTACCATCCACATAAGGATACTTACAGCGTAGCAAAGCATAGCTATCCAGAGCCATGCATTCATCAGCATACTACCCAAATTTTGAATAAATCCGTTCATTCCAACTTCACCGATTAGCAACATCCCCTTACGAATACTAAGCTGAGCGGCACAATTCAACAGTACACTGACTAAAATTAAAAGAATATTCATTTTCGAAATAGTTTATAATATTTTTCATCTGCCAAAGCCAGTAATTCTCTGTCTCCCCGACTATCGCCATAGGCAATCAAATAAAACTTCCGTCGTTCTGGATATATTGCAGCCAAACGATTCACTTTTTCTTGTCCATAGCAGTTAAAAGTAGCAAAGCGACCTGTCAGGTTTCCTTTTTCATCAACCTCCAAGCGCGTACATAACACGTTCTTTATACCTAGATAGTGAGCAAATGGTCGTACCCAGTTCTCCACGCTAGCACTGATAATTAAAACTTCAGCCTGCCTATCAAGATGCTCGTTTATTTGCTTCACAGCCGAAGTATAAAGCAAGTCCCCCCTTCTAGCAAAGAATTGGTCACAAATCATATTAAAGTCCACTAAAGGCATTTCTTTAAAAAAGTAAGAAAAAATAAGCTGCTTGGCTTTCCAGTTAGAATACAATTTGAACTTATAAGCAAGCAAAACAGGGCTATAATGCAACATACCGATACAAAATGCTTTCAAACCTCTGGCGAACTTGATAAATTCCAATAATGTATCTTTTCTGGTAATAGTACCGTCAAAATCAAAAGCCACAATCTTTTTCATAGCAACTTAGCAATATAGAATTACAAAAAAAAGAAATTAACCATCCAAAAACACAGAACTGTATAAATCGGTCTGTCATTAGTACCTTTGTAGGACTACCACTTTTCACATCCACAATAGTCAGTTGCAAATAGCGCATAATACCAGCCAATACAAAAACAGAAGTAACATAAAGATAAGAGGTATCCATGCGTTCTGTTACCTCCTCTGAAACCGTATACATAATGTAGCACATCATCGTGATAGAAGCCACAATCGAAATAGCTTGGTTCATAAACTGCAAGTTGTAACGATTCACGTTCTTACGAGCCTTCAGCCCTGTATCTTCATAAATCACCACATCGTCACGACGTTTAGCAAATGCCAAAAACAAAGCAAGCAAAAAAGTCATTAACACAATCCACTGAGATATCCAGATACCGGCAGCTACTCCCCCTGCAAAAACACGCAACACAAAACCAAATGCAATAATAAATACATCAACCAGAGCAACCTGTTTCAATTTAATACAATAGAGTACATTTATCACCAAATAAAAGCAAATAATAGCAGAAAGAAGGAAGCTATTAGTACCCATTCCCCATATAACTAATAATAGCGACACTACAACGCATCCAACAGCAACTAAATATCCCATTCTTTGGGAAATTTTACCACTAGCAATAGGACGTTTACTTTTCTTAGGGTGTTGCCTATCTGCCTCCACATCCCAAATATCATTAAAACAATAAATACTGCTTGCAGCAAAACTATAAGCAAGGAAAGCCATAATACAAGGTATCAAGTATTCTATGTCAGTAAAATGACGGCCAAAGAAAAGTGGCAGAAAAATAAATAAGTTTTTCAACCACTGATGGGGACGGAGAAGTAAAATCAGATTTTTCATTTGCAATAAGCGTACTATTGTTTTACATTTATAATCAACAGTATAAGCCTTGTTTTAAAACTATTTTTTCGAGGTTTACAGTGATGCATCCTCCATAATGAGGTACTCACATTTCTTGTCGCCTGCCATAAGACATCGGAGTGCGACGCCTTTTTTCTAAGAATTATTTTCAAGAATTCTGTCTATTTGAACCACACATCCAAAAGCAACTTTTCCATTGCATAGCGGCATTCACGATACTGCTCTTCATCCGTATTCTCCCGCAGATAACGGAAGATACGTATATAATAACTTATACTAACGTCTCGCCAGCTATCACCTGGTAATAAGTACGTTTACTGATTTCACAATTCGCACAGAGTTCTTGAATCGTAATATCAGAAACATTGCAAAGAAGGGCAATGCTATCGCCCAAAGTTTTGTAGGTGTAAACTACTTTTTTCATATTCTTCTTTAAATTAATGTTAATATTTAACACAGAGTACCAACATGGTGGTAATGCCACTAATTTCTTTCTCAATACCTTCACCGCATATTTAAAAACAACAAGCAATGAAAGCACTAAAAACAACCATTTCCATTACAGAACTGCAAAAAACAATCAAGATATGGAGAAGTCGAAAAATAACAGACTCCACTATACCCAAACTGCTTGATCTGTATCTCGGACTGACTGCCTATATGAATGATAAGCACATCTATCCGGTAGAGAACTTCTACGACATCAAGATGTCACTGAGATTTTCCACCACCCAATCGCTCATCGAAGCTGTAAAGACGAGTCAGTCTTTCAAATTCATTGTGGACGAGAATCAAAAACAGATTAAAGCCTTTTATTCTCCGCTATGCCACGACGAAAATTCTAAATTAGAGACAAAAGAGGATAACAACCCCCCCCCAATCATCACTAAATTTACCACAAGCTTTTGCACAAACTCTTGCGGTGGATAATATATATAATATATATACTAAAGGGAACTCTTCTGACGAAGAGGTTTCGCCTGAAGGCGAAGCAACTTTAGAAGATAAATCTTCGAAGAAAGATATTATTACAGAAGAATCTTTGGCTGCCGCCAAAGAGTTTTTCCATCTCATCAACGGAAATTTAGTTCAGAAAGCGCAGATACTAACACCACTCATCAACTGGTTCCAGATGCATGAAGGACTTACCCGAAAACACGCGTGCGAAAATCTGGTCTATCTTGTCAATGAATTGCTGATTCCCTATTTCGCAGGACAAGCACGGTTTATGAAGTCGAATCATACCGGACGGCTCTGCTGGTTGAATAATCTGCTGAAGTCGGCACATGGACAGCATTTGCTGAATGATGCAGCACGGGGCAGCAGGCAGAAACGGGAACAAGTTGCCCTGGAAACGAAGAAGAACCAACGCGACAATCATCCGGTCAATGAGTCTGAATGGACAGACCCGGAGACGGGAATGAGATTCTACGACGACAAAGATGAAGGGGCGGTGAATATTCCTGCTGATGCAGAGGCAAGACCTTCCGGAAATGCGGTTTGGAATGTGCTGAGCAAGGAATGGGTTTTACCTACCACCTCCCCCTGCGGGGACTCCTCCTTCCGGAAGGAGGAGAATTGAGATGGTTCTGCTTATAAAATCTTCATAAATCATAATTTATAAATCAAAAATCATAATGAAACCATTTTATTATCTTTCTGACTTTCCCGAACGTAAGAACGCGGGACAGAATTTCGTTGCCGAATGTCCCAAATGCGGGAAAAAACATCTTTCAATTTCTAAAAAGACCGGAGCCTTTCATTGCTTCTACGCCGGATGTGACTTCAACGGAAAGCTGAAAGACTTCTGGGAAGAACGGCCGTACAGCGATTCATCGTTTACCGACAATACCGGTGGAAACTATGCAGGAACTAACAAGACTGCCCGTTATTCCTGCAAAGGGAATGACGCTGCCAGCGGCAATAATTCAACAAGTAGCGGAAAAAGCACATCGGAAGTACCCATGCTTCCCGAAGATTATAAAAGGCTCTCACCCGAAGTATTTTCCAAAATCAAACTCTTGACCAATGATCCGGAAACGAATGATCAGGATCAGTTGGCAGCCAGACGATATCTTGCAGACCAAGGTATTTCGTCAGAGAAAGCCATCGAAGCCCGTATCGGATGTCTCACACACCGCTGTTATGGTAAGGATGATGAGAAAAAGTCCACCGGAACCCTGTATCACTGCATCGCTTACGTAAACTATGTGAACGGACAACCAGTAAATGTAAAATGCCGTTCGTGTGATCCGTCGAATATTAAAATTGCAAGCAACGAAAACGCAACCGACACAGAAAATCCCGTCTGTTATACTAAATTCTGGAGTCAGGAGTCACCAACCACCCCTTGCGCACCTTACAATATCGACTGCATCAATCCGCTGCGAGTATCCGAAGATCATATTCCGCGACTGATTGTCACCGAGGGCGAAAAAGATGTACTTACTCTGCAAGAAGCCGGTTATCCCTGCGTTATCAGCGTACCCAACGGTGCTGCCAGCGATTTGGCCAAGACCTTTGAAGCTTTTGAGCCCTGGTTAGATCAGGTACGAGACATCGTGATATGCGGAGACCGGGACTTGCCCGGACGTACACTCATCAAGCATCTTACCGACTATTTCAGAGCCCGTTGTCTGCTCACCATCCTGCCCGGCGACTGCAAGGACATATCCGATGTACTTGCTACCTATGGTATCAATGTGGTGCGCGAAATCATCGAATCGGCAGAGCCGCAACACACCTCGGACATCATCACTGTAAGCGAACGGACTAATGAAATTATGGATGCTCTGCATGGAGAATATGACCATGGCTACAACGTGGGATACGGCCCATTGACGGATCACATCTTTCATCCCACCGATCAGGGTGGACTGATAATCACCACCGGGAAGTCCAACAGTGGAAAGACCGATTTCCTGAACGACCTCACCTGCCGGTTGATGGCCAAAACCGGACGTTACGTCTGCTATCTATCTTTTGAAGTGCCTGATAAGAACAAGCATATCGCCCATCTCATCCAGTTGATGTTGGGCAAAGTAAACACTGCCAATTACACCCGTGAGCAGTTACAACCCATAGTTAGTTTTCTGAACACGCACATGGTGCACCTCGACCTGCATGAAGTCTCTCCCACCCCGACCAACATCATTGCACGAGCGGACAGGGTGCGACGGACAGCTCCACTGAAATATCTGATTATCGACCCGTACCTCTTCATGGAGATGGAAACGGGACGCTACAGCACCGAAACGCAAGCCATAAAAGCCATGCTGACGCAAATGCAGGCATGGGGACGCAACAACAACATTTGGGTAATCATCGTGGCACATCCGCGCAGCCTGAAAAAGCAGAACGGAAAAAACGAACTGGGAGACATAGATATGTACACCATTTCGGGAAGTGCCAACTGGGCCAATCTCGCCGATTTCATCTTCTCCATTTCCCGAATCAAGGAACAGGACCGGAGTTACACCCGACTCGATATGTTGAAAGTTCGCGACCAAGACCTGTGCCAGACGGGAAGCGTACTGTATGTTCGTCAGACTTGCGGACGCTACGATGAACGTGAGTCAGAAGAACAGATCGTGGCTGAAGCACAAGGCAAAATCATGACCAAAGACCGGAATCCTTGGCTTGGAGAAGTGGAGAGTTGAGAGTTTTATGCTTGCGGCTTCGTTACCGTTCACTTGTGCAAGTGTTGGCTGACAGAGCCGCAAGCGTCTGCCTTCGCAGCAGCAAGTACAACTACCTTCACTCTCAACTCTCCACTTCTCCAACCTTTTCAAGGTCTCCCCAAATATTCAAAAATCAGGCCGACTTGCTTAGATGTAAAAATCTGCTGAGTCGATCTATAACCTGTTGCCTGCAAAGCAGAATACAACGTTTCATTAAAACGTATCCAGCGAGACAAACGGTTGAGCGCGGAACGCTCTCCTATTTCGGGTGCATAAGCACGTGCCAATTCACTCTTGGAGTAAGGACGCACCGGCCATTCTTCAATGGCAGCATCCGCCCCCTGATCACTCACATTTTTCTTCATTTTTCGATAACTTTTTAGATTCTTTATATGCTATAAAAGTACTAAAAAGTCACCAGATAACACTTATACTGAAGCAGGTTTATCACCGCTCAATGTCACTCATTTTCACACCTCTCAGAGGTTGTATCTTTGACTTGTCGGAAAGAAGAAAAAGTCCTTCCCCGACAAAAGTTTAATTTTTAATTATTAATTTTTAATTCATCGCTTATGCCACTGAATTACAGTATTGCAATGCTCAAGAATCCTCAAAAGCAGGACGAAGAGCCCAAGGCTTATGCCAAGTCACAAATCACCGGAGAACTGACTCTGAAAGAGTTGGGACAGCAGGTAGCAAGCCAGACCACCGTTAGCAGAGCGGACGTAGCCGCCGTAATCATCTCCACTGTGGAGAATATGATTGGAGGCCTAAGAGCCGGCAAACAGGTGGACTTCGGAGACCTGGGAAAATTCCGGTTACAAATCAACAGTCGTGCGGCAGACACGGCCGAAAAATTCACGTCTGCCAATATTACCGGAGTAAACATCCAATTCGTTCCCGGAGAGGACCTGAAGGACATCTTTGCCGGAATGAGTTTCTCACCCGTACCTACACGTGCAGCAACACGTGCATTGCTCAAAGCTCAGAAGGCAGGGCAGACCACCGTAGATATTTCCGGTTCTTCAAACTCAGGCGAAAAACCTGATGGTGGCGGCGGTACCGGTGGCGACGGAGGTATTGAAGACGATCCGCTGGGATAGGATCTAAAGGCACAGCCTTTAGAAATTAATAATGAAAGGCTGCGCTATCAATCACTTATCACTTATTACTTATAACTAAATTACAATTCGCATGGAAAAAATCAAAATCAACCTGGAGTGTTATCATCAAAGTTGTAATTGCCGTGGCATCTGCTCTGGCAGGAGTACTCGGCCTTAATGTCTGCATGGCATAACGGCATGAAAGCAGGCAGTTTTTATCAGAACTATCGGGAGGTACGCCTCCTGGTAGTTCATTGTTCGGCAACACGCTGTGACAGGAATTTCTCCGTAGAGGCTCTTCGCCGTTGTCATCTGGCAAGAGGTTTTGCAAGTATCGGTTATCATTTCTATATCATGCGTGACGGTGAAGTACACATCTGCCGTCCGGTTCATCAAATCGGGGCGCACGCAACGGGGTGGAATGATAAAAGTATAGGTATCTGCTACGAGGGCGGACTGAATGAGGACGGACAGGTGGCAGATACAAGAACGTATGCACAGAAATGCTCACTCCTTGATCTATTGAGGCAGCTGAAAGCGGATTATCCGAAGGCAGCGATACAAGGGCATTATCAGCTCAGTAAATCTGTGCATAAGGCGTGTCCGTGCTTTGATGCAAAACAAGAATATCAGGAACTATAATCTTCATTTAGAGTTTTGCAGAGAAAGCTAAAATTTTCTGCAGAACTCTTTTAATATATATACGATCCAATATCACATTCTAAATTTCCGTTTCACATATAACCAAACCTTTTGTTTGGTTAGCATATCAATCCCAATCCAATATATTGATAATATAATTATAGTAACCGTTATAAAACCTATAAAAATAGAGTATGGAATACTATCAACACCTATTACATGATATAAAAAACAGGTATAGGAAGGGCAACCACAGTAACCAATAAACAGGGTCTAAAAACATCCCAGACATCTCTCCAACAATAATTTGCTATTTTCACTACCAATATAGGCTTTACTATCAGCCCCAATACGGCATAAGTCAATAAACTAGCCCAAGAAAGAGCAACCGGAGAATATCCTGCCCTAAATAAGAAATAGATTATAGGAAAACTTAAGAAGCCTAAAGTTGGTGATATTAGAGCATTTTCCCTTAAGCGCCCTTTAGCATACAACGCCGTATAAAAAGAAGAATCAAAAACTTGAAACAAACTCTGAATAACTATAATTTGAAGAAATATAACCGTATAATCAGGCACAACACCCAACCATATCTTTAATAAAGGATGAGCCAAAAGACAGACAGGAAAACAGATTACAAACACCATATAATAAGAATACTTAGTGGATGCCAATAGTAGTTTTTTAGACCCCATCGAATCTCCTGCTGCCAATTTTTTCACTATCTGCGGATTGGCCGCCATCCGAAAATTATCGACAAACTGACTAGCAGCCATGTTAACCTGTATGGAAATAGATCGCGCCGCAACCACAGCTGGCTCAAAGAACATATTCAGCAAAATTAAAATACCTTGGCTATTAAGTGCAAGCGAACTACCGGAAAATAAACTCCATCCCGAAAATCCCGCTATTTCTTTGAATATGGCTCTATCGAATATAAAATGATAAATGGTTTCCTTGAAATGCCGGCTACAATACAAACGATAGATACAAATGAGTCCTACCTGAACTATGAACAATAAAGTTGCATACAGTTTTAATTTATCATAGCCACCAATAGATAAAAAATAAACAACTCCCAATTTTGCCGAGACTTCAAGAATGCTCATGTATGCCAAAACCGACATCTTCTCATGTGCAATGATGCTTGCATTATAAGGCACTTGCGTTAATGTGAAAACAGCTGTCAATATGGATATATGGAAAGTATAGACTGCCGCTCCCATTCGTTCTGCCGGTATCACCAACTTATGATGAAGAAACCATACTCCGAGCGTTTCTGCAACTATAACAACAAAGAGAGCTATTGCTATATGAATAGTCAATGTCGTAGAGAAAGTTCTCTTCAACTTTGCAAAATTACCTGTCCCAAGCTCGTAAGTCAAGAAACGGGATGAACCTGTACTGAGCGCACTATTGATAAAAGACAAAAAGCCTACAATTCCTCCTACGGACTGATAAATACCATAATCGTCAACTCCTAACGTTTGCAGTATCACACGCGAAGTATACAATGAAACTATCATTGTAAACATCATACGGAATACAGAAATGCAGTATTCTTTGCGATGGTTCTATTGTTTGATTTCTCCATCATCCTATTAAAGTCCTATCACTTGAGGAAATCTAAACAATGTTCTTTTTACTTTTCTAACAACTCTTAAGCCCAATATCATTACCCGAACATCCAAGCGGGCTTTATGTAAAGCAAAAAAATATTTTCGCTTATCCGAAGCATGCGCATTTCCGATATAATCAATAAAGTGTAAGTTTAAATCACTTGTATCAACTTTGTTTTTATTACACCATTTCAATATGATGCGGTCTGTATCACCTTCAAACTCCCAGTCTATTCCATACTGATAATGGTTATTTCTATAAGCATTATAAGTCTTTATAATGCCTTCTTTCAATGAGATAGTCTGCCGAAACAGAGGAACAACAGTTTTTATCTTATCATTACTATTTAAACTATCAATGGAACGGCCTCCCAATATTTCGCCGGCACGGCTCGGAAGTTCTTTGGCATAGAAATCGCTGGTAACATCTACTATCTTTACTTTTTTCCAGTCAATTCAGACAAAACATCAAGTACTTCATTAAAAGATGGAGTTTCATCACCGCAAATATTAAAAGCTTCATTATAAGCTTTAGGATTTCCTATTAACCCGACAACGCCTATTGCAAAGTCTTCAACACGCATCATATTACAACGATTAATTCCGCCATTCCATCGTATAATAGGTTTGCCATTCAATATACGTGCTATCAATGTCCAATGATAACCATATTGAGGAGAAATGCCATAAGGAATACGAGTATCATCATACGTTATGCATGGACGAATCACAGTATAGTTACAATCTGATTTAGCAGCCAATTTCATCAAAAGTTCTTCACTAGCCCATTTATTTACACTATATGACCACATAGAGAGAACTTTCGGAGAATCCTCATTGCAATAATTTGCTACAGAAGTATTATATACAGCGCAAGAAGAAATAAAAAATACTGTTTAGTATAGTATGAATAAAAATTAAAACTTTCTGCTATTTCTTTAACAGAAGATCAAAAAGATAGAATCTATAAACGTACATCTTTAAAAACTGCGACCAGTGTGAAATCCGTTGCTGAAACTGTGGCATTTTTGCTTTCTGATAAGGCTTGCAGTATAACAGGACAGAATGTACATGTTGATAATGGGACAATATGATTTTATCCAGTTTAAAGATATTATCGTAGATTAGAGATGATTTTGGTTTTCTTTCTTTTTTCTGAAAGCTATTGGAGAGGATTGCTTTTATTCTATTTTTAAATAGATCGATTTTATGAATATATTGATGATTGGCGGTACAGGTGTTCTTAGTGCATCCGTAAGTAATGAAGCATTGCGACAGGGGATTAATGTTGTCATGATAAATAGAGGGCATAG
>Ga0192239_1006_pt1 | contig 73428 bp, 69 predicted proteins | sample Koala_Koa27_G3_FD_131231 | JGI IMG/M metagenome (GOLD analysis project Ga0192239, IMG submission 131231) | Enriched cells from koala feces incubated with labeled cellulose particles, San Francisco Zoo, California, United States - Koala_Koa2-7_G3 ... | reverse complement strand
TTTTCTGGGATGCCGGGTACTGGTAGTAGGCCTGGATATCCGCCGTCCCAGACTGGCGGAGTATTTCAGAATAAAGAGTCATGTAGGTATGACCAGTTACCTTTCGGACAATGAGATAAAACCGGAAGATATAATCTTCCCGTCAGGAGTACATGAGCAATTATTCGTCGCACCTGCCGGACCTATCCCTCCTAATCCGGCAGAACTGTTGGAAAGAGCCCGATTGAAAGAGGCATTTGCGTATTTCCGTGAACAGTTTGATTATATCATTGTAGACTCGGCTCCGGTGGGGTTGATTAGTGATACATTGAGCTTGAGTAAAGTGACTGATTTTACGCTCTATGTGTGCCGCATGAATTATACGCACAAGAATGTGTTGTCTGAAATTGTCGAGATACAACGATTAGGGCAACTAAACCAAATATCTTTAGTAGTGAATGGTGGCAATCTGGCGGAAAAGAAATATGGTTACGGATATGGCTATGGATATAGTTATGGTTACAGAGATACTTATAAAAAGCATAAGTAATATACACTCATTTTTTTCATCTCACTTTTTTTTCTTCTCAATGAAGATACTGCTCCGGACTTTCATAAGTTAGGTAAAGTCCGGACGGTATTTTCTAAAACCACCACTTCTTCTTTTTATTCTGTTCCGCAGGGATATTGCCTTGCGTATAGATATCCCGGAAGGTTTTACGTTCTTTAATCATCTGATAGATAAGTCCCCAATCGGGCAATCCGCCCAGATTACGGTCGTCAATGAAAAGGTCTACTTTCAATTTACGGGAGAATCCACAGTCCTGCTGCTTTTCTTCGGGATAATCACGATTGACAGCATAGAATTCCACTCCTCTTTCTTTGCACCAGGCAACGGCTTCTTCCAGAAGTTCACCTTCGCGCACACTCCACAAAATAAGCCTGTGCTGATCTTGTTGCAACAGTTTTAAAGTGTCTGTTGCAAAAGGAATTTCTCTACCGATACGGGGATAGCGATGTTCTACTATAGTTCCGTCGAAATCAACTGCTATTGTCATAGTTTTATGCTGAAAAATTACAGAACAAAGATACGAATCTTATTGAAAAAACAAAGCGTTCTCTCCCTTTTACAATAGGCAAATATGAAAGATATTTGCATATAATTTCATAAAAATGTATTTTTGCACTTAATTTTTCACTAACAACATAATATTAGGATGACTCAATCACCCAAAAATGTATCTAAAGGGTTCACTAAAGCCTTTTGGGTAAGCAACACGGTCGAACTGTTCGAACGTATGGCGTATTATGCCGTTTTTATCGTTCTCACGATTTATCTTTCTTCTATTTTAGGCTTCAACAACCTTGAAGCGAGTATGATTTCCGGTTTATTTTCCGGTGGTCTTTATCTTTTGCCTATCTTCACGGGTGCTTATGCCGATAAGATAGGTTTCCGGAAATCCATGATTGTTGCTTTTTCGCTGCTGTCTGTCGGATATCTGGGTTTAGGAATTCTCCCTACCCTGCTGGAAGCTGCCGGTTTGGTGGAATATGGCAAAGCAACCCGTTTCACCGGACTGCCGGATAGCGATAGCCGCTGGATGATCGTTCCTGTGCTGTTTGTTATCATGGTGGGCGGATCGTTTATCAAATCCATTATTTCGGCTTCAGTGGCAAAAGAAACTACGGAAGCAAATCGTGCACGCGGTTATTCCATTTTTTATATGATGGTGAATATTGGTGCATTTACCGGAAAAACAGTGATTGATCCGTTGCGGAATGTTATAGGAGATCAGGCTTATATCTATATCAACTATTTCTCTGCTACGATGACCATATTGGCATTGCTTTCCGTTGTTCTGCTTTATAAATCTACCCATACGGCAGGCGAAGGAAAAAGTATGCGTGAAATCGGTCAGGGCTTCCTGCGCATCATAACGAACTGGCGTCTGCTGATTCTTATCCTGATTATAACGGGATTCTGGATGGTGCAGCAACAGTTATACGCTACGATGCCTAAATATGTAATCCGTATGGCGGGCGAAACTGCCAAGCCGGGTTGGATAGCCAATGTAAATCCGTTTGTAGTGGTTTGCTGTGTTAGTTTCATGACGCGTTTGATGGCGAAACGGTCGGCTATTACTTCCATGAATATCGGCATGTTCCTTATCCCCTTTTCGGCTCTGCTGATGGCATGCGGTAACCTGCTTGGAAATGACATGATAAGCGGAATGAGCAATATCACATTAATGATGATAGCCGGTATTGTGATACAGGCTTTGGCAGAATGTTTCATTTCACCGCGTTATCTGGAGTACTTTTCCCTGCAAGCGCCTAAGGGTGAAGAAGGTATGTATCTTGGATTTAGCCATCTCCATTCCTTCCTCTCCTCCATCTTCGGTTTTGGTATCGCGGGAGTATTGTTGACAAAATACTGTCCCGATCCTGTCCTCTTTGAGACTCGTGAAGCATGGGAGGCTGCCAGCACCAATGCGCATTATATCTGGTACTATTTCGCCGCTATCGGTCTGATATCTGCACTAGCACTGTTAGTATTTGCCAAAATCACCCAATCCATCGACAAAAAGAAGAAAGCCAAGGTCTGAATATCTCATTTTTTATGTATATTTGCCGTCACTTTGCCATAAAAGTGGCGGCTTTTTCTAAATTGAGGAGAACATAATGAAAGTAAAATTTATAAGCCTTGCGAGCGGAAGTAGTGGCAACTGCTATTATATAGGCACTGAAAAATACGGAATACTTATTGACGCTGGTATAGCGGTACGTACTATTAAGAAATCATTGAAGGAGGTGGGCATCGGTATGGAAACAATACGCGCGGTATTTGTTACACACGACCACGCAGACCATATCAAAGCTGTAGGCGGACTGGGTGAGAAACTGCACATCCCTGTCTACACAACTGCACGTATCCACGAAGGAATCAACAAAAGTTATTGCATGACGGAGAAGCTCCACTCTTCCGTTCATTATCTGGAGAAGGAAGAACCGATGGTACTGGAAGATTTCCACATTGAGTCTTTCGAAGTTCCCCATGACGGTACGGACAATGTGGGTTATTGCATTGAAATCGACGGAAAAGTATTCTCGTTCCTTACCGACCTTGGTGAAATCACCCCTACTGCTGCCAAGTTTATCCGTAAAGCGAATTACCTGATACTGGAAGCTAACTATGATGATGAAATGCTGCGTATGGGTACATATCCGCAGTATTTAAAGGAGCGCATCACCAGCCGTACGGGACACATGAGCAATATTGCAACTGCCGAGTTCCTGGCTGAAAATATCACGGAAGATCTGAAATATATCTGGCTTTGCCATTTGAGCAAAGACAATAATCATCCGGAACTTGCTTACAAGACGGTGGAATGGAAATTAAAGAGTAAAGGTATATTGGTAGGTAAAGATGTGCAACTCTGCGCTTTAAAGCGTAGCACTCCCTCCGACTTGTACGAGTTTGATTAAAAAAAGCCGCTTTCATCGAAAAAAAAGATTTTATTTTGCTTGGATGAATAAAATAAAAGGACTACTTTTGCACCCGCAAATAAGAAAAACGATGCACTCTTAGCTCAGCTGGTAGAGCAATTGACTCTTAATCAATGGGTCCAGGGTTCGAGTCCCTGAGGGTGTACGAAGATAAGGTTCTGAAAACAATTGAGTTTCAGAACCTTTTTTATCGTCACTGGATGTGACCTTTGCTACTAGACTAAAAGAATCTTGAAAATCTCCCGTATGTAGATGCAACAACAGGAGGCATTTATCTGTTTTTCATTATATAGTTTCACTCTCATCATGAATAATTGGAAGAAAAAATTTATCATAATATGGAGCGGGCAACTATTTTCTATATTAAGTAGTTCCATCGCTCAGTTCTCTATTGTCTTATGGATTAGTCTCAAAACGGGTTCTGCGGAAGTTTTGTCCTTTGTTATGATTGCCGCCTTGTTGCCGCAAGCCTTGTTAGGGGCATTTGCAGGCGTATATGTGGATCGCTGGAACCGGAAATGGACTATGATAGGTGCAGATAGTTTCGTTGCACTCTGTTCCGGTGTCATCGCTTTGTTATTTTACCTGGATATCGTGGAATTGTGGCACATCTATATATTATTGGCGCTTCGTTCCATTGGTGGTTCGTTCCATTCACCGGCAATGAAATCATCCATTCCATTGCTGGCTCCGGAAAAGGAACTGACCCGTATTGCGGGGATTAACCAGGCTATCCAGTCTATTTGTAATATCGGTGGCCCTGCGTTGGGAGCGGTTCTGCTTCTGGCATTCGATATGAGTGTAGTCATGTTATTGGATGTGGCAGGCGCAATCATTGCCTGCACTTCCCTACTGTTTGTTTACATTCCGAATCCGAAGAAGGAAAATATCTCTGCTAAGAGTGTATTGAACGATATGCGCGACGGTTTCCATGTGATTATGCGCAACCGAGGAGTTAGTTGGGTGATGGTTACAGAAATCCTGATTACTTTCTTTGTATTGCCGATAGTCGCCTTGATGCCGCTGATGACTCTGCATACTTTCTCCGGAACAGCTTATCAGATTAGTTTGATAGAAACACTTTTCGGGGCGGGTATGTTGGCCGGAGGGGTTTTATTGGGGATTTGGAATCCTAAGATCAGGAAGATACTGATGATCGCGTTCTCTTATGCAGTACTTGGTCTGGCATTGGCTATATGTGGTATGTTGCCTGGCAATGGGTATGTCTTTTTGCCATACTGACGGTGGTACAAGGGCTTATCGTGCCATTTTTATCCGGTCCCTTTACCGCTCTATTGCAGACGCAGTTCAAGCTGATTTATCTGGGACGTGTATTCTCGCTTTTCGACAGTATAAGTTTATTCCCTTCTATTATCGGTTTGCTTGTGACAAGCTTTGTAGCTGACTCTTTGGGAATAGGCAACATATTTATATACTGTGGTTTTGCCATTGTGCTGACTGCAATTCTGATGATGTGTATTCCTTCTGTTAGAAATTTGGAGAAAGAGGAGATAAGGAAGAAAAAGTAAATAGTATTATTGCGCGTCTATACCTCTTTTTTTTCAGCATCTCAAAGTCTTCTTTTCTCATTCCTATATCATCCAGTGGACGCGGTTCATTATGATCATTCAGATAAACCCTCGATTTCTCTGTATAGAGAGGGCTGGTGACAGATAGACTGTCATTGCGATACGGAGTTTCTATTCCGGCCAGTTCCATCATGGTCTGGAAAAAAGAAATACTGGAAGATATATTTTTCTGCCGGTTCATCGAAGCAGCTTTCTCTATCCCGGGATACTCTTCCCTATAACTGTCGGATGTCCACAGCAGGAAAGGTACGTGTAGCTGATAATAGGACGGAACGGGGGATGCATGAAGAAAAAGGTGTCGACCATCGTCGAAGATATCTTCCCCATGATCGGACGTGTAAAGCATACTGGCATCTACTTGCTGCTCCTCCAATAGGTGGATGATACGTGCCAAGAAATTATCCGTATACCGAATGGAATTGTCATAGGCATTCATCAGGTTATCTTTGTATTTCACTTCTGCATCTACGGGGAAATCCGGCAAGAAGAAAGCAGCAGCTTCCGGATAACGTTCCCGGTAATTGAAGTGAGATCCATAGGTATGCAATACAATAAACTGTTTCCGATTTCCTTTCTCAAGTTCTTTTTCTACCAACATTAACAGGTCGTCATCTGAAGGGTTATATTGCGAATCCTGGGAATCTTCCTTGATAAAATCATAGGTATTCGCTTCCATTCCGAAGAAGTCGATGAAAGAATGGTTATATCGCTGGTTTGAGTAGAAAGCTGTCTGGAAACCAGCTTCTTTGAAAGCGGTAATGATGCTTTTCCGATAATAAATGGAATCGAAATTCTGTGCAGAAACAGGAGAAAGCAGCATTGGTACACTCTTGTGCGTAGTATTCGATTCCGTCAGAACATGGCAGAAAGAGGTCACTCCTTCTATTTTAGAAAGTTCAGGGTTCGTATCCCGATCATAGCCGTAAAGACTCCAGTTCAGGGCGCGGGATGTCTCGCCCACTACCATAATATAAATTTCGCGCCTGTCTTCCGGATGGGAAGGCTGGGCGTTAAAAGTAAAGTTCTCTGATGTGCGGTGATACCTCCTTGTTTGGGCATTACGCTGGAATGCGAGTGCTACATTGTAACACACGTTGGCCGGATACAAATCCGACTTCAGCTCATAACGTTTATCCAGTCCGTAAGCGGCGCCCAATGAGATAAAACCAATGAATAAGGCAATCCATGCCTTTTTCCGTTCACGACGGATAAATTCCGGAGATAATTTCCGCTTCTTTATAATGGAGATTGCAGCCAGAATCAATGCCGGTATATAAAGGATAATCACACTCACTAATGCCGGAACAAGATTATCCAGTAACTCCATAGCTTCACTTGAATTAGTGGTTACCAGGTTCAGAAACATATCCACAGCAATAATGGACTGTCCGAAGAGATAAAGCAGTACTATCTGGAAAGCTCCGAAGAAGATGAATAGGAAAAGGATCCAGAACATCTTTCCACAGTTTCTCGACAAAGTCATTAATAGATAATAGAAAGCAAATGGCAACAGTACATTGCACACTTTTGCCACCACAGGCATCGGCTCTGTAAAACAGAGGATGACATTGGGTACTATCAGGATCAACAGGAACAGATAGAACAAATGCTCCTGATTTTCCAACCATTTCTTTATGTTTTTAAAAAGCTTCATTGATGTTGAATATAAATCCGGTCTGGCCTTTTCCAAACCCTAAATCTAACCTTACGTTTACTCTCTTTTTGAACTCCCACCGATAACCAAAACCATAATTAGGGAGGATATGTTTAACTTCGAAGCCGGAGAATTTAGGAAATACGGTTCCCGCTCCTGCCCATACAGCTACGCCATTTCGCCTCCAGACGTGCTGGCGAAGTTCTATCTGCGCATCCATGGCACATTTATCACGGTAACGCCCTTCGTAATAGCCACGCATAGAATAAGAACTTCCCAATGTTGCCATCAATCCCCAAGGCGGATTACCGTAATTCAGCAACGTATGGAATTGTCCAGCCAATACTCCCCCTTTCCATACAGGATGATAATAGCTGGTAGTCAGCTCTGTGCTGCTGAAAGCATATTTATTACCGAGGAATGCGGGGCTGAATCGTTGGTCTATTCTCAGGTAATAGCCACTATAGGCATTTGTGAGGAAATCCCGTGAATCATAGAGTAATGAGAATCCGAGGCTTATATTGGTAGTCCGTGCTTTCATTCCTTCCCACAGTTCGGGCTTTTCAAAATCGTGGCCGTAGACATAATCAAAGACAGCCATCGAACCGATATAGAAGTTCTGCGCTATACGAGTCATGAAGTCTACCTTTACTTGTGCCTGGAAGCGGTCATAATCACTTTCATTATCGTCATTAGAACCGTTTTCATATCCTTTTCCCCAATACAAGCTGGGGGACGAATAGAAATAAAGATTGTAATTCAGACGGTATTTGTCTTGTGGAAAGAGATGATTTCCACGTACCCCCAACAAATAGAAACCTACCGTAGATACATCACCGTATAAAGATACATTAGATGGCGGAAGGATGGTATCATTCAGGTCTGTACGATATAATCCGGCGGCTACAAGGCCGATACCAAACTTGGTGTCACTGGAATAATGAGGCCCTCCGATAACGCTGAAGTCAAACTTCTTGTTTTTTCTCTTTATTGGCATCATTAAAATAGTCCAGGAATTTCTTGAAGAAACTTTTCTTTTGTGATAAAGTGTCAGTTATGGATACAGAAGATTCGACTGAAACATCTGTTCCTGTGGGGCCTTGTGCCCATATATCGGTGGCTATTATCAATAACAGTACCGGTAATGTCCATTTCGTTAGTTTAGCGTCCATGATTATACCTGCAGAAAACTACGTCGGCAAATTTAGTTTTATTTTTAATCATATGATAACAATAATCTGTAGTATTTTGTTCAAACTTCTTCCTTTAAGAAAAAAGGATGAAGAAATAAGAATTTCAGAACTTTATTCCCATTTTAACGTTATTCTTCTAGAACGAATAACGAACTTCATTATGAAAACAAAAATGGATATTCCCGATAAAGAGGGACGAAAACGTCTTGTGATTGTGGGTGGTGGCTTCGGTGGATTGAAGTTGGCACGCAAATTGAGAAGTGATAAATTCCAGATAGTGTTATTGGACAAGAATAATCATCATATTTTCCAACCCCTACTCTATCAGGTAGCAACCGCCGGTATTGAACCGAGTGCAATTTCTTTTCCTTACCGCAAGATATTTAAAAAGAGAAAACATTTCCATATACGTATTTGTGAGGTGCAGCGGGTAATTCCCGAAGATAATATTCTGGAGACTTCCATCGGAGCTCTTTCATACGATTATCTGGTTGTCTCTACCGGATGCCGTACCAACTATTTTGGTAATGACGGGCTGTCTCAACGGACAATGGCCCTGAAGAACACTGCAGAAGCTCTGTTTAATCGCAACCAGATTCTGGAAAGTTTTGAAAAAGCACAGAATACCAGCAATCTGGAGACAAGGAAACGTCTCATGACATTTGTCATCGTAGGTGGCGGTGCTACGGGTATAGAACTTTCCGGCGCATTGGCAGAGATGAAGAAATTTGTGCTTCCGCAAGACTATCCCGATCTTGATATGAACCTGATGCGCATTATTCTTGTGGATGGTGCTCCCCGTCTGCTCTCCGCTTTCTCTGAAAAATCTTCGGAAGAAGTGGCAAATTACTTATTAAAACGTGACGTGGAGATCATAACCAGTGTGCAGGTTACAAATTATGAGAATGGAACGATGACTCTGAGTGATAACAGTACCTTGGAAACGATGAGCGTCTTTTGGGTTGCAGGTGTACGCGCCAACAGCATAGAGGGCCTTACAAAAGAAGCCTATGGTCCCGGTAACCGCCTCCTTGTTGATCTCTACAACTGTGTTCAGGGTTATAACAATATTTTTGCCATCGGTGATACTGCACTTATGATTTCCAAGGAATACCCGAAGGGACATCCACAAGTAGTTCAGCCAGCCATTCAGCAAGCCCGTAATCTGATCCAGAATCTGGATAGAAAGGAACGGGGGCTTGAAATGCAACCTTTTGTTTATCACAACAAAGGTTCCATGGCTACCATAGGACGCAATCACGCAGTGGTGGAACTGAAAAACCTTCGTTTCGGTGGTTTTCCCGCGTGGGCAGTATGGCTATTCATTCACTTAATGAGTATTGTCGGTGTAAAGAACCGTCTGTTTATCTTTGTAGACTGGATGTGGAGTTACTTTACATACGATCCTTCTTTGCGGGTAATTATAAAACCTTTGCGTAGAGATAAACCATAATGCCCTATTTTTCGTTATATTAAATATAAATGTTTAAACGAACGACTATGCTTTACAAATTTTTATTCCCGTCTAAACCGGATGGAGCAGCAACGTCTGCTATATTATTAATAGTGAGAATTATATTTGGTGTGTTACTAATGAACCATGGTATCGAGAAGTGGTCCAATTATCAGGAGTTATCCGCTGTATTTCCCGATCCGCTGGGTGTGGGCAGTCCTCTTTCCCTGGGATTAGCCATATTCGGTGAATTGGCTTGTTCTATGGCATTTATCATTGGTTTCCTTTACCGTCTGGCTATGCTGCCGATGATATTTACAATGGTGATGGCATTCTTTGTCATTCACGGAAACGATCCGTTTGCGGTCAAAGAACTGGCTTTCATATATCTGGTGGTATACGTACTGATGTATATTATCGGTCCTGGAAAGTTTGCCGTAGACCACTGGTTAGGTAAGGCTTTGACCCCCAAAAAGCCTTAATTTTACTGGGGCTGTTTAACTGAAAAATTATTTTTGTCTCTTATTTAAGTGTATTTTTCACAAAAAGCACTTATATTTGCCCGAAGAAAAAGAGCAAAGAGTTAAATCAATAAACTTAGTAAAACAAAAGAAAGTAATTATGAAAAAGAGTAATTTGAATTTGGCTGCAACCGTGATGATTTGTGGCGCATTTCTTTTCAGTTCTTGTATCGGTTCTTTCGGCCTGCACAGTAAATTGGTAAATTGGAACCAGAGTATCGGTACAAAGTTTGTTAATGAGCTTGTTTATCTGGCTTGCAACATTATCCCCGTATATCCTGTTTGTTATCTGGCAGATGCGTTGGTAATCAACTCCATTGAATTCTGGAGCGGTTCCAATCCGATGGCTAACGTGGGTGATGTGAAGAAAGTAAAAGGTGAAAACGGAAACTATCTCGTAAAAACATTGGAGAACGGTTACTCTATCACAAAAGAAGGTGAAACCACTGCTATGGAGCTGGTTTACGACAAAGAATTGAACACTTGGAATGTTGTTGCAGAAGGTGTTAGCACTGAATTGCTGCAAATGAACGGTGATGGTACTGCACAGATGTATCTGCCGAATGGTGAAGCAATGAATGTGACATTGGATGCGCAAGGCGTAGCTGCTGCTCGTCAGGCAACGATGATCAACACTTATTACGCTGCACGCTAATTAAGAAAAGAATTTGAATATGCGGGCGGATGAGCAATCATTCGCCCGTTGCTTTTTATACCCCTCCCGATTTTTTAGAATGGGTAACCTACTGCAAAGTGGAAAGCAAAGTCACGTCCGAAGTCAGGACGCAGAATGGGATAACGATCCTTTCCCTTTTCAGGGTTAATAGCCTTCATACCACCATCAAAGCGAAGTACAAAGAAATCCAGATCCAGACGTAATCCCACACCGTAAGCTACGGCTATTTGCTTATAAAACTGGTCGAACTTGAATTTACCCCCCGGCTGATCCTGATATTCGCGAATCGTCCAAATATTTCCCGCATCTACAAACAAAGCACCTCTGAACTTCCAGAATAAACGTGTGCGGTATTCTATACTGGCATCCAGTTTGATGTCACCCGACTGGTTCATGAAGTTACCTTTTTCATCGGAGAAGGTACCGGGACCGAGACTACGTACCGACCATCCGCGTACACTGTTTGCTCCACCCGAGAAATAACGTTTCTCGAAAGGAATCATCCGTGCGTTGCCATAAGGAATAGCAATACCTCCCCCAATATGAAATGCAATGGAATTACGGTTATCGATGACGATATTTTTGGCAAAGTCCAGGTCACCTTTTATATATTGTGCATACGGAATATTCAAGATAGTGTATTCGTCCTGATCATTCTTCTTTAAATTGCTCATTTTAGAAAGCACATACAGGAGATTTCCCGCAGACTCAAAGTTGAAACGTATACTATAAGAATTACCAATCACTGCATTGTTCATCAATGCTTGTCCTGCGCTGTTATAGATATAGCTGTATCCGGTACGGACAATCAAACGGTCTTTATAGTTATACTCTAGCAGATAGTTCTTCTCATCGTTCAGGAAATTATTTTTAAACTCGGGTTCTATCCACGGCATATACAAATAGTTGATGTCCAGCAAGTCTATATGATGCTGCGAACGCTGTCGCTGCAACCCCCATTTATAACTCCATGAACCGGATGCAACGATGCGTGTAAACTCGGGACGCATCTGATAATTATATTGCAGTCCGAATTCTGTGGTTGCCCTTATCCTCCGCTTGAAGTCATTGGATATGAACGGAAACATGAAGCGGGGAAAGTTTATACTGGTTTCCACACCGAGTTCCGTATAGTTGTCATTCTTATACCCTAAACCGGAAACAGCTTCGTAAGCTCCGCGAAGCTTAACCAGGAAAGTTTCGGAACCTCTGAATACATTGCGATTCTGAAAAGATACAGATGCCGCGGCACCCAAATCACCCGCAGAGTTTGTTCCCTCCAGTTCGAAAGATACAGACTGATGTTTGTTCTTCGTCAGCATAACATAGGCATTCAGCTTTGCGCTATCATTTACCTGTGTTTCGAAGAAACGTACATTGGTATATTTCAATACCGGCAGACGTCCGAAGTTGGAGTAAGTGCGTTGCACATCCTGTTCATTGTAAAGATCTCCCGGAGTTATCCGCAGATTATCAGTCAAAACTTTAGGACGCAGGTACAATTTATCTTTATAATATATGGGAACCCCTTTATAGTGTATCGAATCATTGATTTCCACACTACTGAGAGCTGAAGATTGCAGCACGTCATAGTCTGCAATGAAATTCACTTTATTAATCGTATACTGTGGATGATCCTGCAATTCAGCACCGGAATGCTGTCTGTATCGTGCCAGATGCAAGGTCAGATCCACTTGATAAGTGTCACGTACCGTATCCGCTGTATAAGAAATATAATCTTTATTGAATTTATAATAACCGTTGCGAAGCAGGTTACCCGTGATCCGTTGGCGTTCACTGTCCAGTATGTTGGCATTGAAGTACATACCTTCGGATAAATAGGTCGATGCAGAATCTTTCTGCATATACTCCCGGATCTTTTCATCCTGAACATCATATTTCAGGCTACGGACAATATACGGCTCTCCGGTTTTTACTTTATAAGCCAGTTTTACCTTTTTCTTCTTGATTTTGGGAATGTACTCTACGGTAGCACCCATGTATCCCATATTCTGAACGGCTTTCGTCATTTCCTCCCGTGAACGTTCGGTTTCTTCCTTACTATAGATAACAGGGGCATCTCCCAGCCTGCGTAAAGCCCGGTTCAGCCAACGGGTAGAATCACGTCCCGACCAGTTGTAAACATACAGCTGGGTTTTAATCAGACTAAACCATTTGGAGTTCGGATTTTGCCGCACATATATGGACAAATTAGAAGGCTTCACATTTTTATTATCAGTATGTATGCGCACTTCATCCAGCAAGTATGAACCATCCGGCACATATTTGGTGGTCGAGCAGGAAGCTAATGTAAGTATGGCAGCAGTAAGTAGTGCGTAGTGGAAGCCTTTCTTCATACCAGAATTAATAAATTGCGCATAATTGACTACAAATATAAATCTATTTTTTCTTTTCCGAAATAAAAAACCGGATGAAGTGTGTTCCGTTTTTTGATTATATAGAAATAATCACGTACTTTTGCCAAACGATAACATTTAAGCTATGGCACTGAGCAAAAACCGCATCAAATATATCCACTCGTTGGAGCTGAAGAAGAATCGTAAAACAGAAAAAGTTTTTCTGGCAGAGGGTCCTAAACTGGTAGGCGATTTGTTGGGACATTTTCCCTGCCGCTTTCTGGCAGCTACGCCCGAATGGTTATCGCAACATCCCAAGCTTCCGGTAGAAGACGTTTTGGAAGTGTCTGATGAGGACCTTTCCCGTGCCAGCTTATTGAAAACTCCCCAGCAAGTACTTGCTGTATTCGAGCAGCCGGAATATGAAACGGATGCTTCTGTCATCAGCCATTCACTCTGCCTGGCGCTGGACGATGTGCAAGATCCGGGAAATCTGGGTACTATCATTCGCCTGGCAGACTGGTTTGGTATAGAGCATATCTTCTGTTCCCCGAACACCATAGATGTATATAATCCAAAGACGGTTCAAGCCACCATGGGAGGCATTGCCCGTGTGAAACTACACTATACTCCCCTGCCCGACCTCATTCAAAGCCTGAAGGATATGCCAGTTTACGGCACTTTCCTCGATGGAGAAAATATGTACACACAGAATTTATCATCCAACGGATTGATTGTGATGGGTAATGAAGGCAACGGAATCGGGAAAGAAGTGGAGCAACTCATTAACCGCAAACTTTATATTCCCAATTATCCTGCAGAGAGGGAAACGTCCGAGTCACTGAATGTGGCAATTGCTACCGCAGTAGTTTGTGCCGAGTTCCGTCGACAGGCAGCATCGTTGTAAAATCGAAAGGATAAAGTAGATAAGCATTTATTCCGGAAGGAAACGTTTCTTGGCAGAAAACTTCCGGAAGTTCCTGTAATACTTCATTTGCTTTCTGAAATATACCTGAGTACCCTTTGGAAATATCTTCTTCATTATTCAATAAAGCAATGACTCCAGGAAACCATTCCACTCCTTCAATCTCCTCTGTCAAGGGAAAGGCGGACACGACTTGTCCTTCTTCCACCCCTACCACATATTGTTTGAGATAACCATGTCCGGGCAGAAAAATAAAGTGTGAAGCAAATCGTTTGATCATCAGGGGTTATCTTTACGGAATTGAACATGCTCCGGATTGTCCAACTTCTTCAGTGTAGGTTCCGAAGACGGACGAGGACGGGCAGCATCACGTCTGCGCGGATTATCATTTATCTTCTCTTCCACAGGTTTCAGTTCCTCTTTCTTGAGTTCCTGAGGCTCTATTTTCTCTGTCTTAACAGAATCTTTCTGAATGGAATCATTCTTAGCGAACGACAGTGTATCCGTAGCATGATAACGCATCAGTGAAATGCGGTCGGTCAGCAATGTACGGGTAGCCTGTGCTGCGGGATAATAGATATACCCACGTATTTCCCGGATTTCTCCCAACGTATCGGCGAAGAGGGAAACCGTTTCCATACCCGATTTGTATACTTTCTGAATATCACTGATTATGCTGTCCTTATAGACAATCTGCATAGCCATGACGGGAGCATATAAGGAATCTGGCGCACCGTTGTGGAAGCGGAAACGAACGTTCCACCGCAAAGTATCGCGGTCTTTAAAGTTGGTATCTGAGGGTAATACGAAAGTAATCTTGTTGTCCATCGGCATACCTGTCAGCTGATAGATACGTTGCCATGCCCATACATCAATACTGTCATCCGGAAGACTTTCCTTCGGTTTATTGTCACGTATGGCAATTAAATGATTGACAACATCCCGCTCCGCTTTCAGCCTTGCATTTACTTTCTCGTAAATCTTGGTGAGTACTTCCGGATTACGTGTGAACCAAACCATTGAAGAGTCAAATTCGGCTTGCGTAATGCCATGCTTTTTAAACACCGATTCAATGTACAACACCCTTTTATAGCCATCGGTATAAGGAACTTCTTCCCCCATAGCCTTTGCTATATGGTAGTCATAAAGCACATTTTCCATCTTAGCATCCGATATAACCACCTTCGGCCTTTTCACCTGACAGGCTGTCAAACAAGATGCTAACAGGAATACGCTAAACCATTGAATTCGACGCAGACCTTTCATGATTTCTTTATTGCATGATAAGAGTCATTCAAATATTTGCTGTAAAATAATAACAGGGCAATAATACCACAACTGATAGCGGCATCGGCAAGGTTGAATATCGGGCTGAAGAATATGAAATGATCCCCACCTACCAATGGTATCCATTGAGGCCAGTTCGTATCAATGATAGGGAAATAGAACATATCCACCACCTTTCCGTAGAACAAAGGAGCATATCCTCCGCCTTCCGGCAGGAATGAAGCTATCTGCGAATGCGTACTCTCATTGAACAATACACCATAGAATACACTATCGATGATGTTACCCAACGCTCCCGTAAGAATCAGAGATACGCATACGATATAGCCTGTCTTCAAGCCCTGCTTGATTATTCTCGTTAAATACCACCCTATCGCTCCTACGGCAACAATACGAAACAAGGCAAGGAATAACTTACCGAATATCTCCATACCGAACGCCATACCGTTATTCTCGGTAAAGTAAATATAAAACCATGTAGGTGGTTCTGCATCTACCATGCCCAGTTTCTCATAAAGCCATTTTATGGCGTTTTCGCTCTGATGCCAATACATGTGAGTCTTGACATAGATCTTGATTATCTGGTCAGCAATTAATACCGAGAAAATAACGAGCAGCGCAATGCGACCTTTCGTGAGGTATTTGTTCACCCTTACTTCTTACCGTTATTTTTGGCCTCAATGCTCAGTGTAGCATGGGGCACAGCACGTAAACGTTCGGCAGGAATCAACTTACCTGTTTCACGGCAAATACCATACGTTTTGTTCTCGATGCGTACCAATGCGGCCTGCAAACCCTGGATAAACTTCAACTGACGTTGAGCCAGGCGTGTCGTTTCTTCTTTGGACAAGGTGTTGGCACCTTCTTCCAAAACTTTGTACGTAGGAGACGTATCGTCGGTATCATTACCATCGGCTCCAGTTAAACTGGCTTTCAGCAATTCGTAATCGCGTTGTGCCAATTCTAACTTCTCATTAATAATGGCGCGGAATTCTTCCAATTCAGCATCCGAGTATCTTGTTTTTTCTGCCATAACTTTACGTGTTAAATCGTTAGTATTATTATTCTTTTACAACGCTTACGTACAGGGAGAAATCGTCAAAGTTAAGTTCCGTGCCGTTTTCCACCTCATCGGTCAGCGTCAGTGAGGTTCCTAAAACCTGGTTACAAATATAGTCTTTATATTCGTTTACCGCATCATCTGTTTGCTGATTTTTTGATAATGTAATCTTTATTTTGTCCGTTATCTCCAAACCGCTTGACTTGCGGATATTCTGAATACGGTTAACCAGCTCACGGGCAACGCCTTCCCGGCGAAGTTCTTCTGTAACGGTTACATCCAGGGCAACAGTCAGCTTTCCTTCGTTGGCAACCAGCCATCCCGGAATGTCTTCGCTGAAGATTTCTACGTCAGTAGCTTCCACAAGCACATCCGTACCATCCAGTTGCAAAGTATAAGAACCGTTCTTTTCCAGTTCGGCGATAGCTTCCTGTGACATTTCTGCTACAGCGGCAGCTACGGCTTTCATCTGTTTGCCGAATTTCGGTCCCATCTTCTTGAAGTCACATTTCACTTTCTTCACCAGCACACCGGCGGCACCGTCTACGAACTTGATATCCTTCACGTTCACTTCGCTCATGATAAGTGCCTTTACAGCTTCGATGTGGGCACGTTGTTCCTCGTCCAGTACCGGTATCATGATACATTGCAGCGGCTGGCGTACTTTGATGTTCACCTTGCGGCGCAAAGCCAATACCATAGAAGTTACGTCTTGTGCCATTTGCATGCGGACTTCCAGTTCCTTGTCTATCATTTCCTCCTTATATTCGGGGAATTTAGCCAGGTGTACGGATACCACGTTGTCGCGTCCCGTTGCAGTAACCAAGTCCATATAGAGTTTGTCGGCATAGAACGGAGCGATGGGCGACATCAATTTGGCAACGGTTTCCAGACAAGTGTACAGAGTCTGGTATGCAGATAACTTATCTTGCGTAAATTCACCACCCCAGAAACGTTTACGGTTCAGACGAACGTACCAGTTGGAGAGGTTGTCGTTTACGAAGTCGGATATCAGACGTCCAGCCTTTGTCGGCTCGTATTCGCTATAGCAAGTATCCACTTCTTTCACCAGTGTATTCAGTACAGAGAGTATCCAACGGTCGATTTCAGGGCGTTCAGCCATCGGCACGTCAGCTTCCTTGTATTCGAATCCATCTACATTGGCGTAGAGGGAGAAGAAAGAATACGTATTATATAATGTACCGAAGAATTTACGACGAACTTCTTCGATGCCGTCTACGTCGAATTTCAGGTTATCCCACGGAGAAGAGTTGGTGATCATGTACCAGCGCAAGGGGTCGGACCCGTATTTCTCGATAGTCGAGAAGGGATCTACACCATTGCCCAGACGCTTGGACATCTTGTTACCATTCTTGTCAAGTACCAATCCGTTAGAGATAACAGCCTTGTAAGAGATGGTATCGAATACCATTGAAGCGATTGCATGGAGCGTAAAGAACCAGCCGCGAGTCTGATCCACACCTTCTGCGATAAAGTCGGCGGGGTAAACCTGATGGCTATCCAGCAATTCTTTGTTCTCGAACGGATAGTGGATTTGTGCATACGGCATGGCACCGGAATCGAACCACACGTCTATCAGGTCCGCTTCACGCTTCATGGGTTTGCCGTCTTTGGATACGAGGATGATATCATCCACATACGGACGGTGCAAGTCTATCTTATCATAATTTTCTCCATTGTACTCACCGGGTACGAAACCTTTATCCTTATAAGGATTGGACTTCATGAATCCGGCAGCTACGGATTTCTCTATTTCATTATAAAGCTCTTCAACCGAACCGATGCAGATTTCCTCGCTGTTGTCTTCCGTGCGCCAGATAGGCAGCGGAGTACCCCAGTAACGTGAACGGCTCAGGTTCCAGTCATTCAAATTTTCCAGCCACTTGCCAAAACGTCCCGTACCGGTGCTTTCCGGTTTCCAGTTGATCGTCTTGTTCAGCTCTATCATGCGGTCTTTGCAAGCGGTAGAGCGGATGAACCAGCTATCCAACGGATAATACAATACCGGTTTGTCCGTACGCCAGCAGTGCGGATAATTGTGCACATGCTTCTCTATCTTGAACGCCTGGTTGTTGGCTTTCATCATCATGCAGAGACTTACGTCGAGACTTTCGTCCTGATCTGTCAGATTCGGATCGTAAGCGTTCTTCACGAAACGGCCTGCATATTCCTTATATAAATCTACGTTTACACGCTCTTTCACGAAGTTTTCGTCCAGCTCGTCCAATTTATAGAACTTACCGGTCAGGTCCACCATCGGGCGGAGTTCACCTTTCTTATTGATGAGTTGCAACGGCGGAACACCGGCGGCTTTCGCTACCTGGGCATCGTCGGCACCAAATGTCGGAGCGATATGTACGATACCTGTACCATCCTCCGTAGTCACATAGTCACCTGAGATTACACGGAATGCACCTTCACCCGGATTCACCCAAGGTATCAGTTGCTCATATTCCATGCCTACAAGTTCCGGACCTTTATATTCTCCTACAATTTTGAACGGTATCAGTTTATCTCCCGGCTTGTAATCTTCCAGGGCGATGTCTTCCGCTTTTTTATTGAAGTGCGTGTAGAGCAAAGCTTTGGCAAGTACAACAGTGATTTTCTCTCCGGTGTACCCATTGTAACTTTGTACGGCTACATAATCTATCTTCGGGCCTACGCAAAGCGCGGTATTCGAAGGCAATGTCCACGGAGTCGTGGTCCATGCTAAGAAGTACGGAGTTCCCCACTCTGCCATTTCCGGCTTTGGGTTCTTCATCTTGAACTGTGCCACACAAGTCACATCCTTCACGTCGCGGTAGCAACCGGGCTGGTTCAATTCGTGTGAGCTCAGTCCTGTTCCGGCAGCGGGAGAATACGGCTGTATAGTGTATCCTTTATAAAGATACCCTTTTGTATAGAGTTGCTTCAACAGCCACCACAAGGTTTCGATGTAGCGGTTGTCGTAGGTGATATAAGGATCGGTCATGTCTACCCAATACCCCATCTTGTGAGTCAGATCTTCCCATTCTTTGGTGAACTTCATCACATCTTTGCGGCAGGCAGCGTTATAGTCGGCTACGGAGATCGTTTTACCGATATCTTCCTTGGTGATACCCATTGCTTTTTCCACACCCAGTTCCACAGGAAGTCCGTGTGTGTCCCAGCCGGCTTTACGTTTCACCAGGAAACCCTTCATGGTTTTGTAACGGCAGAAAATATCTTTGATGGAGCGAGCCATTACGTGGTGAATGCCCGGCATACCGTTGGCAGAGGGCGGTCCTTCATAAAAAACGAAAGAAGGACAGCCTTCACGTTCTGTCATACTCTTGGCGAAAACCTGGTTCTCGTCCCATTTCTTCAACACTTCCGCGTTTACCTTTGAGAGGTCGAACTGCGAATATTCGGCAAACTTCTTACCCATCTTATTTGCAATTTAACTATTTACAATTTAACGATTAAGGGGGCACTTTGAAACGTGCTAAAGTGACCCTCCTTATTTTAAGGGTGCAAAGTTACAAAAAAGTTAGAGAAAAGATATTATTGAATAGAAAAAACATATCTAAATGGAATACGGCTCTTCAAAGAAGTGTTTTAGAAGACGTGTATTCCATCTTTTTCTATTTGTTGCTTTAAAAAAGCATTCATGTTTTTATGAGCGCGAATGACATCAACAGAACATCCTAAAAGTTTTTCCAGATATGCTTTCATTCTTACTATTAGAAAAGGGTTAGGTGTTTCTGTCTCTACGTAAATATCAATATCACTTGTTTCTTTTTGCTCATTACGGGCAACCGATCCAAACAAATGTAAAGAACGCACACCGAACTGTTGTTTCAATTCGCTACCGCATGATTTCAACAAACTGATATAATCGTTCTTTGTTTTCATATCTCATTAAATCTTTAGAACAAAGATAGACAAAAAGAGTATTATTCACAAATCTTTTTGTTATTTTTGCCTGTTATAATTGATTATTCACCCAAACAAAACATCAAAAATAATAGTATGGACAAAGATCTAAAAAGGTTGTGGTACTTCTGGCACACCCCAACATGGAAAACTCACAAGCCAATAAAGCCCTGTTTGATGCCATAAAGGATATAGAAGATGTGGCTATATTTAATCTATACGAGATGTCAGAGCAAGATATTCTCAATATGGATGCATGGAGCCGGATTATATCTCATGCCAATGCGGTGATATACCAGTTCCCGTTTTATTGGATGTCGGCACCATCTTTACTAAAGAAATGGCAGGACGGGATATTTACCTATTTGGCAAAAACTCCGGCAGTAGCCGGTAAGCCTTTGTTGGTGGCTACCACTACCGGTTCTGAATTTGAGGCGTACCGAAGTGGAGGAAGAAATCGTTTCACGGTGGATGAACTTTTGCGTCCTTATCAGGGTGGTGCTGTGCATGCAGGGATGGTATGGCAGACTCCTTTCGTGGTGTATGGCATGGGAACATCCGATGCGGAAAAGAATATTGCCCTGGCAGCAGATCTTTATAAAAAACGGGTGATGGCACTTATCGGGAAAGATAAATCGGAAGATAGCTGGTAAAGCGTAAAGTATCAGCCAAAACACTTGATTTTGCCTTTACGATGTTGTATCTTTGTAGAAGCTTTAAGCTGAGTTTTATTATAAACCTAAACCTTTAGTAAAATGGCAAAAGTTAGTCTTTCTTTTTCAGAAGCCTTTAAACGGTGCATTAATTTGACAGATTTTTTATGTAAGATAGGCTGTATGCTGGATAACTATAGGTGGTTCGCTTGTTAGCAAATCAAATAGATTATAGTTATTTCAGATGTTCGGCATCTGGAATAATAATAGGCAAAAAAAGAAGATAAGGTGGTATTTCCTCACAAGGATTTGCCACCTTTTTTTGTTGATTTATATTCAAGTTAGGGCTTAAAGCTCATTTTGGGGCTGTTAATAAACGTTGGATACATTCTTAAAAAACGTTCCGGTTATTCTTTAAAAACGCTGTTTGCAGTTATTACTGAGTTGTTTTAGGTGTCATGATTTCAGAGTATTAATTCATTCGCCTAAAAGAAGTCATTTAATAATGAAATGTATAAGAGGAAGAAGGAGGACTTTTTTTATGAGAGCATTGGCAGTATTAAATATATGATAATACATTGTTTGGGCTAACCTTTTGTTTCCCTTGCAGAAAAAAATGGAACAGACTATATATACTCAAGGATTATAAATAGCAGAAAGCTTCTTATCTTTAATGAGGATAAGAAACTTTTTTGTATCTGTCGGAATGACAGCGTAGAGTGGAGATTGAGAAGTTATTGGTAAAGATTTAGCGACCATGTAACTGCGCTGAACTGCTACGCTTTGTATCTCGTCGGACAACTCTATGTAAATATAGCGTTTTCTTAAAAATGGCACGACGATTGAGTTTATGCAAAATGCGGACAGAGCTTTCCATCCGCATTATCTAATCAGCGTCACCGCTCCCGTTCTTTTTCATCGTCGCGTTGCATCCGTAGTTTCAGACGCTCGCGCATCTTGTCAAGAAAATAGGTGCGACTCTCTCTCTTACGCCGTTTGATGTCATACACCCTTAATTTGCATTTACAATTTTCTGTCATACAGCAATGCCGCATTGAGTACCACCAATACTGATCCTGCATTATGCACCAATGCTCCCGTAATAGGGTTCAGTAATCCCAATACGGAAAGGGTTATCGCTACGAAATTGATGGCCATCGAAAGTGAGATATTGACTTTGATGGAACGAATGACAGCATTCGACAACCGTTTCAAGTAAGGGATTTTGGCAATATCGTCGCCCATCAATGCTATGTCGGCGGATTCAATAGCAATGTCGCTGCCCATGCCCCCATAGCTACACCCACATCTGCTGTTTTCAAAGCCGGAGCGTCGTTTACGCCGTCGCCTATCATACATACGTTGTGCCCTTCCTGTTGTAGTTCCGTAATAGCCGAAACCTTTTCAGAGGGCAAAAGTTCTGCACGTATGTTCTTAATCCCTATACGCTTGGCCAGATAATCGGCAGACAATCTGTTGTCGCCCGTCAAAACAACGACATCCACCCCCATACATTCCAATTCGGAGACCATACCACGGGCTTCGGAACGTATTATATCGGATAGGGCGATAAGGCTGATGCATCTTTGATCGAGTGCCGTCAGGACAGAGGCTTTACCATCATTGCGCAGGGTGTCGAGTGCAAGCCGCATACTATTATCGAGAACAATTCCATGTTCTTCCAGAAAATCGCTTTTCCCGCACAACACCCGTTGCCCGTCTATTTCGGCTTCGATTCCTTTGCCGGGAATCATTCTGAAGCAATTCGCAGCTGCCGGTTCGCCTTTCCGGTCGAGCCAATATTTTACGATGGCTTTTCCGAGCGGATGTTCGGAACGCAATTCAGCGGATGCCGTGAGTCGTAATATCTCCGTCTCATTCTTGTCGGGAACAAAACTGATCACATCGCTGACCGTAAGATTACCTTCAGTCAGTGTTCCCGTTTTGTCGAACGTAATGCAATTTACTTTTCCCATACGTTCCAAAGCCTCACCTGACTTGATCAGCACGCCGAATTTCGTAGCCTGACCGATGCCTGCTATAATCGACACGGGGGTAGCCAACGCCAACGCACACGGGCAGAATACGACCAGAACCGTTACGGCACGAACTAAATCTCCGGTAATGAAATAAGCGGCAACGGCTATCAGCAAGGCGACGGGAACGAGCCATGCAGCCCATTTGTCCACAATCCGCTGCATCGGGGCTTTCTTGTTTTCGGCCTCTTTGACCAGCTCGATCATTTTCTGTAAAGAGGAATCTTCTCCCACTCTGGTTGCCCGAATATCGACCGAACCGTAGCAATTCATTGTACCGCAGAACACGTTATCGCCCGCTTTCTTATCGACAGGCAGCGATTCCCCGGTCATAATGGACTGATCTACGGAGGTCGTTCCGCTGATAATCTTTCCATCTACGGCTATACGCTCTCCGGGCAGAACACGCAGCAGGTCGCCCACCTTGATTTCCGCCGCCGCTACCATCTCTTCCACCTCTTTACCATCGCGCAGGATGATTCGTCGGCCTTGTTCCGGTGCCAGACTTATCAATTTGCCAATCCCTCGCTTGGCTCTGTTTACCGTATATTCCTCCAGCAACGCGCCGACAGCCATGATGAATGCCACCTCGCCGGCTGCAAACAGCTCACCGATATAAATGCAAGCCACCATTGCAATACAGATAAGCAACGCCGATGATACCCACCGTTGAAAAATCAACCGGGTAACGGCAAGATAAAGCAACGGAATGCCGCAGATAACAATCGTAATCCAAGCCGGATCGAGTATGACTTCGATATCGGCCAGCATCAATACCAGACTGACTGCAAGTGCAATACCGCCTGCAACAGTCATCTTTACTCCTTCTAAAAAAGCTATTATATGTTTCATTTTTATAATTCATTGAGAATATAGGCGGATATGATCCTCCGCCTATAATCATTTATCGTTTACGTTTTTTCTTCGGGGGGGGTATTTTGCGGTGCAAACAATGCTTCTCCCGTAGTCCATGAAAGAGAAGGAAAGATTGTCAGACAGCAAAACAAGTGGTAATATCGTATCGGGCAATACGGATCATCGCATTTCAGTACAAAATTCCACACAATCACGCCTGTAATAATATCAATCGCAAGACTTATAGCCCGTCTTACGGCCGGCTTCCTGACTGTCGGTGTCATAACATAGCTGCCAGAAGTTCAGCCAATGCCAATTCCAAATCCCGCTCTGTCTGCAATCTTTTGTTGTAGGCAACGAAATAATATTCCATCTCAAGTAGATAATTCAGCAAGGATATTTCCCCGTTACGATATGCCTTGAATAACAAATCACCATTGTCGTTCTGCTCGAACACGGAATTGTATTGTCTGACATTGTTCTGCAACCCGGACACCTGCACGTATAGATTCTTCAAGCGGTTGTAATATTGCATTCTTGCGTCTTCCACAATCCGCTCGGACGCCTTTACAGTCGCCTTGGCCTGTTTTACCTTATTCTTGTTTTCCCACAAGGGAATGGACATTCCGATCGTTGCACCCTGAAATTTTTGTCCTGCGACGAACTCTCCCATATAGCCTACGGAGAATTTGGGCAACGACGAGGCACGGGATAGTTTTACTTGACGATTGTCTATCTCCACTTGCGATTTGAGATACGACAATGCAGGGTTTTCAGCCTCGGCTTGTGCATACCAATTCTCAAAATCCGCAGGCAATACGGCGGTTTCGTAAACTGCTCGGTCGAAAACTATCGGATTTCCCCCCGTTGAGCCGCGACAGTTCTGACAACAGCCTTTTGCATTCAAGGTTTATCCGCTTCACTTCGTTGTCCATGTTGGTGTAGTTCAAAACGGCCTTGTTATATTCGAGCTGATTGGCATCGCCTGTCTGCTTCATCCGTTCATAAGCCTCCGCAATCTGTTTCGCGTTATCTAACTGACGTTCGTACAGTTTGCCGAGTGCGTTGTAATAGACCAGTTCGATACAGAACGTCTTAGCCGACAGCAACAGCTCCATCCGTTGGGATTTATACTGGTATTCCGCACTGTTGTTCTGCAAATCGGACAAACGGCTGCGCTGCGCGTATACCGTCGGGAAGTCGAACGTTTGCCGAATATTTATGTCCTTACGATTACCTATCGCGGAGGGACTTCCCCACAAGTATCCGAATTCCACTTCGGGATTGGCGGGATTGATACCCGTCTTGTTACCCAGCTTTTGAGCTTCCATCTGTTCTTTCAGAGCTTCCAATGTCGTACTGTTCTGCTCTATCTGCTCCAGAACGGAGGTATATACATCCTGACCGGATACAGACAATACGGAGAATAATACGATGATGCTCAATATTATTTTTTTCATACCCTTATTTACTGTTTAATTTTCTTTTTGCAAACCATTCATACACGACCGGCATCACGTAGATATTGAGCAAGGTCGAGGTCAGAAGACCGCCCAATACCACGATGGCCATAGGGCTTTGAATCTCATTTCCGGCCTTGTCGCCGTTGAATACCAATGGAATCAAAGCCAGAGCGGAAGTCAGTGCCGTCATAAGAATCGGGTTGAGACGGTCGATCGAGCCATGCAGCACCGTTTCATGCAGCGGAGTCCCTGCTTCCTGCAAATGCCGGTATTTTGAAATAAGCAGAATACCGTTTCGCGTGGCGATACCGAACAGCGTGATGAATCCGATAATGGATGGAATACTGATTACTCCCGAAGCAAAGAATACGGCCATAACACCGCCGATAAGCGCAAAGGGCAGGTTCAGCAATACGATGACCGCCAACGAAACATTCCTGAATTCCCCGTACAACAGCAAGAAGATGATGGTCAATGCCAGAACGGTCGTAAGGAAAAGCGTGCGGGATGCGCTTTGCGCACTCTCGAACTGTCCTCCGTATTCCACACGGTAGCCTTCGGGAAGAGAGATGTTCTCATCGATCGCCTTTTGTATGTCGCGGACAACGCTGCCCACATCACGCCCCGAAACATTGGCTGACACTACGAGCTTACGCTGCACATTCTCACGGGTAATCGTATTGGGGCCTCCGACAGACACGATTTCGGAGACTTCCTCCAAAGGTATTTTCCTGCCATCTCCCGTATCGATAAGAGCCTTGCGTACTCCATCCATACTTTCCGTGTAGTTTTTGTCGAGACGCAGTACGATGTCGAACTTCCGTTGTCCCTCGTACATATCCGCAATCTTTTCTCCAGCGAAAGCCATTTCGATGAACTCATTGAAATCCTCCAATGTAATCCCGTATTTTGCCAACGCTGTACGATTGGTCTGCACCTGAAGCTGGGGCGTTTCGACCTGCTGCTCCACACTGATATCGACCAGACCATCAATACCTTCGATAGAACTTTTGATCTGGTTCCCCAACATGAACATACGGCTCAATTCCGTACCGAACAGTTTGATTGCAATATTGGCTCGTGTTCCCGACAACATGTGGTCGATGCGGTGGCCGAGCGGTTGTCCGATCGTAGCTGCTACTCCGGGAATGCCTGCCAGCCGTTCCCGCATATCGTTAAAAACCTCTTCCCGGCTACGGTCTTTCAGAGCAAACTGAACATCCAGTTCGGCACTGTTGGTCGATTGTGAATGTTCGTCCAATTCTCCTCTACCGGTACGACGAGCAGTACCCGTTACTTCCGGAACTTTCATCAGTTCCTTCTCCATCATGTCCCCCAACCGATCGTTTACTTCGAGCGATACGCCGGGTTTGGCGACGGCGGAAACCACTGCCGATCCCTCATTGAATTCGGGCAGGAAACTTCGTCCCATCGTGGCGAACAGAGCTATGGCTACGATAAAGAATGCGAGGACTGTTCCTACTACCTTTTTCTTGTTGTCAAGAACCCATGCCAGCGATTTGAAATATCCAGCGGAGAGTTTCCGTGTCAGCCAGCTGTCTTTTTCATTCTTATTTAAATACTTGTCGTCGGACAGCATCATCTTGCAGAGTAACGGGGTTACGGTCATCGCCACGATCAGCAACATGAACAGTGAGATAATATATGCGGTTCCCAGCGGTTTCAGCATGCGACCTTCCATCCCCGTCAGGAAGAACAACGGAACGAATGCCACCATAATGATAAACGTAGCGTTCAGAATCGAGGCCCGTATCTCTTTCGAGGCTTCAAACACAACTGTAAAGACAGGCTGTCGTTCTTCTTTGGGTTTGTTATGGTTCTGACGCAATCGTTTATATACGTTTTCCACATCGATAATCGCATCGTCCACCAACGAGCCGATGGCGATACACATACCTCCCAAGGTCATGGTATTGATGTCCATTCCCAGCAGATAGAGTACGACACATGTACCCAACAATGAAAGAGGAATGGCAACGACAGAAATAAGCGTGGTGCGGAAACTCGCCAAAAAGATTACAAGAACAACCACCGCGAACAGTGCCCCTTCGAGCAACGATTGTCCCACATTATTCACGGAGGCTTCGATAAAGTCTGCCTGACGGAAAATGCGCGTGTCCATCCGGACATCCGCGGGAAGCGATTTTCGGATCTCCCGCAAGTTCGTCTCGATTTTCTCCGTTACGTTCAGGGTATTGATATTGGGTTGTTTCGAAACGGCAAGGATAACGGCGGGTTTTGCATCCTGCGAGGCGTTTCCCATCTTTACGGCATGACCGATTACCACATCGGCGACATCGGAAAGGACGACGGGTTGCCCGTTAGCCCTCTTTACGAACGTACTGCCGAGTTCCTCCAAATCGGTCGTCCGAGCCATGCCCCGCAAAGCGTATTCATTGTCATAGTCTCGGATCACTCCGCCCACGGAATTGTTGCTGAATGTTTTCCCAACCTCTTCCAGTTCGGCAAGCGTAACACCGTAAGCATCCATTTTTTGCGGATCGGCGAGAATCTGGTATTGTTTCAGTTCTCCTCCGATATTCGTCACCTGCGACACTCCGCCCGTGGCGAGTATGGCGGGTTTGATTACCCAATCGGCAAGTGTGCGAAGTTCCATCATCGAGGTCGTGTCAGCCTGCAATCCGATCAGCAGGATTTCGCCCATGATGCTGGATTGAGGCGCGAGTACGGGAGTGATTCCCGTAGGAAGGGCATTTCCGAGAGCGACCATCTTTTCAGAAACAATCTGCCGCGCCTGAAAAATATCCATACCCCAGTTGAACTCCGCCCAGACGAAAGAGAAACCCTGCATGGAAGCCGAACGCACCCGACGTACATTCGTCGCTCCATTTACCGCGGTCTCGATCGGAAAAGTAACCAGACGTTCCACCTCTTCAGCTGCCATGCCGTGCGCGTCGGTCATGACAACGACCGTCGGAGCTGTCAGGTCGGGGAACACATCTATATCCATCTTCTGTGAGGAGTAAAATCCGCCTACTATAAGCAACACGGCTCCCAACAGAACAACCAGCCGGTTCTTCAACGAGAACCGGATTATTCCATTTATGAATTCCATAAAGCTGTCCTCCCTTCTTTAATGAGCGTGTCCCGATTCAGCGTCGAGCGAACCCGTTGCTTGTGCGAGTTTTACCAAAACAGCCCCTTTAGCGACCACTCGTTCCTGTCCGTTCAGGCCGGAAAGGATTTCCGTCCGCACCCCGTCCGTTTGGCCGATTTTCACTTCCCGTTTCTCGAAATACTCCGGAGTCAGCTGGACATAGACGAAATAGTTGCCCATCTCCTCCACAAGCGACACGTTCGGTACGGTAATAACCGACTGCTCGCCGCGAGTCCTGATATACATTTCGACGAATGAACCCGGCAGCATTTCGGCGGTGTTGTCTACCTGAAACACGACCGGAAGAAGCGGGCTATTCGTTTCCACCGATTTCCCGTATGAAACCAGACGACCGTTCAAGTCATCCAGCGTATAAACCTTATCGTCATTCAACATGCGGAAACGGGCCGTCGAAATATTACTCAACAACGGGTAATACTTAGGCTGGATTTCAGCTTTGATAAAAAGATTGCGATTTTGAGAGATGGCGACGATCGGTTGTCCGGCCTCGACATATTCGCCGTTACGAACGAGCAGTTGTTTTACGAAACCTCCGATCGGAGCCGTCACCGATTGGCGGCCTGCGGAAAAGTTCTTGCGCAGGTTGTTGTAAACCGCATCGGCCGCTTCATAGTTTGCTTTAGCTTGAAGCAGTTCGCTCTCGGATACGATTCTGTCTTTTGCGAGTTCCTGCTTGCGTTCGTATTCCTTCTTGGTCAAGTTGTAGTTGCTTTCCGCTTCACGATAACGGACGGTAAGGTTATTGTCCGCCATGTCTCCACTCTCGATATAGAACAGAGCTTGTCCGGTATTCACAGATTTTCCGTCTACCAGACCGGCCTCCGGAATGGCAACGATTCCGCTTGTTTTTGCCGTTATGACACGTTCGTCGCCTTGCGACGGCTGAATTTGCGCCATCGTGCGAATGACTTGCCCGAACGGTTCATCGAGGCATGGGACGGTGGAGAAATTCACTTTCCAGCTCATCTCCTTGATGAAAGCGATTCCGTTGCTGCTTGTTGCAACAGCCTTTGCCGCCTCGTGTTGCGCGTCATGTTTATCCTTATATACCGTGATTTCCGGTACGACAATTCGGGAGCTTCCCGCAGACGTTTGAATATCGAACTGTATGGTTCCTGGTCCCGCTACTTTCGGAGTAAGCATAAATTTATAAACTCCCGGACGAGACGGATTTTCCAATACCTGACTGATTCTCTCCGTTCCGACTACCAAACTTGCCGTTACCTTGCCGGCTTCGAGCGGTTTGAAATTTTTAAGGAACGTAAAATGGGCAAGAATGTCGCTTGCCTCTCCAGCGACAAAAGGCGTAGCTTCCGCGTATACCTCGAAGTCGTTGCTATATGCCGTCAGCTGGAGATTTTCTTCATGCACGTGCTCTCCTTCGGTTGCTGCGTGTTCGTGCTGATGGTTGCCGCAACCTGTTACGGTTACTGCCACAAGCAGCACCGCGAATAAAATGTATGATTTCATTTAGTTATTTTTAATTTGTTGCAAATAAATGGACATACGAACCTGGGACAAGCGAAAATCGCCTGCCATACGTTGCGTAAAAAAATAATTAAAAAATTAACGGATAGGAGGTGCGCGAAGACCGATGGCGCGAGCAACATAATCGAGATGACTGCCCGCAATATAAGGTTTGGGAACAAATGGCAAACTCCCGAGGAGTTCGGAAGCAACTGTACCGACGACTATATCGGCTGAAAATAAATCGAACTGATAGTCGAAATCAAAAGAACCTGAATCAAAGCTATTATCTTTCTGTAACCGGAAAACAGCAGCGACAACCGTTTCATTGATAGCGCATTCTTCCGAATTCGAACCGTGATGATGTGTCTCGCTGTCGTGTGAATGATTCAGTGCTTTTTGTGCGTCATCGTCAAGAACATTGACGATTGCTGCAAAAACCTTATTGTGATGATGATGGGGTACAACAGCATGGGCCAATATCGCAATATTGGCAAGCAATATAAAAAATATGGATATTGCTCTTTTCATTTGTTGTTCCAACATAATTCTTTCAATTTGCAAATATAACCAATTTAAATTCAACCGGAAGAAAATTTGTAGGAAATTTCAGCCATCGCCATTTAATCGTTATTTTTCGCTTAATCGCCCGACTTCGGAGGGGCGATTGTTTCCCGTCAGGGCAAGACTTTTGAGAGTAACTTACTCCCATATCGGGGAAGAGGCTTGCATCTCCGTAGTTTTTGATACGTTCTGCGTTTTTCAATACCTCCATATCCAGCTATTGCTCGATTATTGTATTCGTTTTTATAACCGTCAGTTTACCGAACGGCATGAATTAAACAAGGATGTATTAGCAGCGTTTCGAGAAGTCTGCCAAAGAATATCTACGGAAGAAATTACTGGAAGCGGCGAAAGAACTATTTCTGAATCCACAAAAGAGCATCACGCCAGTTGGTATTTCCCTCGGCTTCCAATATCCACAATATTTCGTCCGCTTCTTTAAACGCATGACGGGTATGACGCCAAGCGAGTTTCGGGGAAACTGAAATCGTTACAGATATTTTGTTTGCAGCCTTTTTGTACTCATCCGCTATTGGAGCACATCAAACACTTTTATTAGAGTATCCTCAAGTTCTTTGGCGAAAAATAATAGGTTTACGTAATATTCACTACCTTTGTAGCCAAAGCAAAAACATTGCATGTGAAAAGGTTACTTTCCAACATCGTAAAGTATGTACTGATAGTAGTATTTGTTTATTACTACGTAGGAAACACAGCCTTTGTCCATACACATGTAGTCGATAATTTTCTCGTAACTCACTCCCACCCTTACCTGCCGGGCACACATCATTCGCACACAGAAGCACAGTGGGAAACCGTCTCCTGGTTCAATTTATTATGCCTGGACAGTTCGCATGAGTTACCGATAGTCCCCTTTATTTTATTTTTCCTAAGTTTCATCTTCTTGTTGCATGGAGCAAACCGGATTGTTCGCACGGCCCGGTCTTTCCATTTACGTTCTCCACCCTGTCATGTATGCTGAACAGATTTTATTATTTAAGTTTCGTATGTAGCCTGAAAGACAGAGCATATGCGAAACCTTAATCTGTTATTCCCAAAATACATGAAGAAAAACGAGTTCTTATCATAACGACAAAGAAATGAAATACATATATTTATTGTGCCTGACCGGCATGATGTGCTATGCCTGTACCGGTCAGCAAAAAGAACAGGAAAACCTGGAATTTTCTGTTTCAGGAGATACTATTATGGTATCTTCGGAATCCCCCATCGCCAAGAAACTGAAAATAAGCGAAGTTCAGAAAGAATTGCATGAAACAACATTCACAGTTTCGGGTATCGTGAAAGCCATCCCCAATCATTATGCAGAAATAGCCTCTCCGTTTGCAGGACGGGTGACGCGCTCCTTTATCCGTCTGGGACAAAAAGTGGATAAAGGCAGTCCTCTGTTTGAAATCAGTTCGCCCGACTTTTTTGAAACCGGAAAAGTCTACTACCAGGCAAAGCAGGAAATGGAACTGGCTTCCAAGAATCTACGCCGCGAACAGGACTTGTATGCACACAAAGTAAGTGCGCAAAAAGAAGTGGAAGAAGCCGAAGTGAACTATGAATTGAAAAAGAAAGATTATGAAAATGCGTTGGCTGCCCTGAAAGTATTCCAGATAGAACCGGACCAGTTAGTACTGGGTCAGCCTATGATTGTACGTTCACCCATTTCCGGTGAAATAGTGAAGAATAACATTGTAATCGGGCAATTCATGAAAGACGATGCCGATCCGGTAGCCGTGGTAGCCGATCTGAATGAAGTATGGGTAGCTGCCAATGTGAAAGAAAAGGATATGTCCCTGCTCTCTTCACTGAAAAAGGTGGAAATATCCCTGGTCTCGCAATCAAATCAGACCTTCAGCGGTACAATCTATCATATCAACGAAATGCTGGATGAAGATACGCGTTCGGTAGAAGTATTAGTGGCATGCGATAATAGAGAGCGACTGATGAAGCCTGCCATGTATGCCACAGTGAAACTGACTGACGAACCTGCTGAAAGCATTCTGATCCCGACTTCCGCCATTTTGCAGGAAGAAGAACAGGCGTATGTACTGGTCTCTTCGGGCAACAATAAATTCCTGAAACGGAAAGTGGAAACTTCTGCTACGGATGGTGACAAGAGTGTCATCACCTCCGGCCTGCAATCCGGAGAAAAGTATGTTTCGGACGGTGCTTTCTATCTGCTGAACGCCAACTAAACACCGGGGTTACATAGTATGAAGAAGTTGATTTTTCTGGCGATACATCGTCGAGGACTGATGTTCGTATTGTTTGCCTTCATTGCCGTGGTGGGTTACTATTCATGGACAAGACTGGCAATAGATGCTTATCCAGATATTGCGGATACCACCGTACAGATTGTGACACAAGTGCCGGGACTGGCTGCCGAAGAAATAGAACAGCAAATCACAATTCCCATTGAACGGGCCGTAAATGGTCTGCCGGGATTGAACGTGATGCGAAGCAAAAATACCTTCGGACTGAGTACCGTGGTACTGGTGTTTGATGATGGAATTGATGACTACTGGGCACGCCAGCGTGTGCAGGAGCGCTTGGTAGATGTAGAATTACCTTATGGTGCCGTACCGGGGCTGAATCCCCTGACCTCACCTACCGGAGAGATATTCCGCTACGTCATTGAAAGCGATAATCTGGACCTGCGTGAGATCACCGATTTGCATAAATGGGTGATTATCCCCCGGTTGAAGCAAGTGACAGGCGTAGCCGATGTAAGTAACTACGGCGGCATCACTACCCAGTATCAGATCGAGCTGAATCCACGTAAGATGGAAGAGTACGATATTTCCCTTTCTGACGTGACCGAAAAAGTTGAAATGAACAATGTGAACGCCGGAGGAAGTATGTTGAGCCGGGGTGATCTGAGTTACGTGATTCGCGGTATCGGTCTGGTGAAGGATTTGAAAGATTTAGGACGTATCGTTATCAAAACGGATAATGGAGTACCTGTGTATCTGGATGATATCGGAAAACTGAAATATGGCAGCCTGGAGCGCAAGGGTGTACTGGGCTTTTATGATGGCAAACGTAATTTCTCTGACGGCGTAGAAGGCATCGTGCAAATGTTGCGCGGTCAGAATCCCTCGCAAGTGCTCGAAGGAGTACATGCCGCTATTGACGAACTGAATAACGAAGTACTGCCCAAAGGCACACACATCCATCCTTTTATGGATCGCACGAACCTGGTGGATATGACCTTACACACGGTTTCGCATACACTGTTTATGGGGATGATTCTGGTGATAGTAGTACTGATTCTCTTTTTAGGAAGCTGGCGGGGTGCATTGCTCGTTGCCGTCACTATTCCCCTATCGCTACTGATAGCTTTTATCCTGATGCACGTGACGGATATACCTGCCAACCTGCTTTCATTGGGAGCTATTGACTTCGGTATCCTGGTAGACGGCTCTATCGTGATGATGGAAACGATTCTGAAGAAGCGTGAACGGCATCCCGATGAAGTATTGGAAGAAGATTCCATCTTACGACGTACAACGGAAGTCGCCCGCCCTATCTTCTTCTCTATCCTTATTATTATAACCGCTTATTTGCCCCTGTTTGCCTTCGAACATATCGAGAAGAAACTGTTTACACCGATGGCATATACAGTGGGATATGCACTGATAGGCGCTCTGTGTGTAGCATTGTTTCTAATTCCGGGACTGGCATATATGGCTTACCGTAAGCCTCGGAAAGTATATCATAACCGTTGGTTGGAAAAATTGCAGATGCTGTATCACGCACAAGTGGTTCGTGTAATTGACTGCCCGAAAGCCGTATTGGGAGTATTGGCAGGAATCCTGGTTTTAGCAGGTGTTTTGAGCTATACGGTGGGAAAAGATTTCCTTCCTCCCTTAGACGAAGGGGCTATCTGGATTCAGGTACAATTACCTCCGGGTATCTCTATCGAGCGTTCCAAAGAGATGGGAGCTGAATTAAGAAATAAATTGGGGCAGTTTCCGGAAGTGTCGTACGTAATGACACAGGTGGGACGTGACGATGAAGGTGCAGAAGCCTTTTCCCTTTCGCACATCGAGTGCGGTGTAGGATTGAAACCTTACGATAGCTGGACTACAGGACGCAATAAAGCCAAGCTGATTGAAGCGATGAATGATACGCTCATGACCATGCCGGGATATTCGGTAGGTTTCTCCCAGCCGATTATTGACATGGTGATGGACCAGATAGCAGGTGCGCACAGTGATCTTGCACTGAAGATATACGGGGAAGATATCACGGAAACGCGTCATATTGCCGATAAGGTTGTCAATGTCATCAAGCAGATACCGGGCGCGACGGATGTTGCCGTAGATCAGGAACCTCCCCTTCCCCAACTTCAGATTATAGCAGACCGTGACCGTATTGCCCAATACGGATTGAATGTCTCGGACGTGGCCGATCTGATAGAACTCGCCATTGGCGGCAAGGCTATTTCGCAAATCTTTGTAGGTAGCAAGTCGTATGACGTCATCTGCCGTTTCAGCGAAGAGATGCGCAATACGCCGGAACGCATCGGAAACCTGATGCTGACTTCGGGCACAGGCGCCAAGATACCATTAAGCCAGGTTGCGGAAATCAAACTGACCACAGGGGCAAGCACCATTTCACGCGAGATGAATAAGCGACACCTTACAATCCGTGTCAATCTGCGTGGTATCGACCTGACTTCTTTCTTGCAGAAAGCGAACAGGATGATTGATGACCAGGTGAAATACAACCATGAAGATTTTCATCTGAAATGGGCGGGACAGTTTGAAAACCAGCATCGTGCATACAATCGTTTGGGCGTAGTAGTTCCGTTGGCATTGGGCATTATGTTACTGTTATTGTTTGCCGCCCTCGGCAAATTCCGGCAAGCGGCTTTATTGATGTGTATCATTCCGTTGGCACTCTTCGGAGGTATGCTTGCACTGAATGTACGGGGAATGACACTGAATGTATCTTCTGCCGTAGGCTTCATTGCTCTGATTGGTGTAGCTATTCAGAATGGAGTGATTATGATTTCGCATATCAATAATTTGCGCGAACGGGGGCGCGACTTGCGCGATGCCGTAGTTACCGGTGTGCGTCATCGTTTCCGTCCCATTCTGATGACAGCTACCGTTGCTGTGCTGGGTTTGCTTCCGGCATCCCTGAGTACGGGAATTGGTTCCGATGTACAGCGTCCGCTGGCAACGGTTATTGTATACGGATTGCTGTTTGCTACTGTGGTGACACTGTATATTCTCCCCACTTTATATTATATGATGGAAAAAAAGGAAGATAAAAAGGATGAAAATGAAAAGATATAATATTGCGTTGTTTACCCTTATTGTTTGTGCCTATTCAGTGCAGGCACAGACTGTAGAACCGATTACTTATAAGCAGTATATGCATAAAGTAAGTGCCGACAATCTGGAATATGCAGCGGAGAAGGTGAATGTCAGCGCCGCACATGCAGATGTGATAGCTGCCAAAGTATTTGATGATCCGTCGCTCTCTTTTACTTATTCCAACAATGAAGACCACACTTTGCAAATGGGGCAAAGCTATGAACTGGAACTTTCGCAGAACGTAACTTTAGGAAGACGTACGGCCGGCATCAAGTTGGCACGCAGCCAAAATGAACTGGCGGAGATTGTGCTGGATGATTATTTCCGGAATTTACAGGCGGATGCCACCATTGCTTATCTGGAAGTAATGAAGCAAAAACAACTCTGTGACATCAAGAGAAGTGCATGGAGCAATATGTACGACCTGGCGAAATCCGATAGTATTCGTCTGGCATCCGGCAAGATCATGGAAGTGGAAGCGATACAAAGCAAGTTGGAAGCAGATATCATGTATAACGAGGTGCTGCAAGCTGAAACGGACTTAAAGCAGGCATATATGCAACTGTCCCTTTTTGTCGGAACCACAGTTACAGATACGCTGTTTCATCCGATAGAAGAACTGAAAAAGCCGGAACAGGTATTTGTGCTGAACGGATTGATTGAGGGAGCTATAGAACATCGTTCTGATTTACTGGCAGCTTTGAAGAATACGGAGGTTGCACGTCGTGAACTGATTCTGGCTAAGCGTGAAAAGCGTCCTGATGTGGAGTTTTCATTAGGATGGAGTCATAACAAGCGTGTACGCAATGAAGAAGCACCTGCCCCGGCATTCAATGGAGTCAGTGCGGGGATTGCGATTCCTTTAAACTTCTCTTCTCTGAACAGAGGTGCGGTCAATGCCGCCCGTTTCCGTGCCCGCCAAGCAGAATTGCAATATGAGCAAATGTGCTTGCAGGTACAACGGGAAGTTATGGGAGCTTATCAGCAATTCCAATCGCAGGCACTTCAAGTGAAACATTACGAAGGCGGAATTCTGAAACAGGCGCAGGATGTGCTTGAAGGGAAAATATACAGTTATAACCGGGGCGAAGTTTCCCTGCTGGAAATACTGAATGCACAACGCACGTATGATGAAGTTCAGGCGCAATATATAGAAACGCTGTTTAATTATAATGCGGCACTCGTCGAGCTGGAACGCAGCTGCGGAATTTGGGATATAAAGGGATAAATTGTTGATAATATAAAAATGAGGGTATGTAAACTTTTACAATATCCTCATTTTTTGTATCATTGCAAATATAATTCTCTAAAGAACATACTATTATGAAAACTAGATTTTTATTATTTGCCGTATTTCTATTGGTGTGCAGCACTGCATTCAGTCAAGACAGTGATAATGCGAAGTATATTGAGGTTACCGGAACTTCGGAAATAACCCTTGTGCCCGACGAGATTCATTATCTTATCGAGATTAAAGAATATTGGGAAGAGGAATTTGACGGAAAGTCCAAACCGGAGAATTATCGGACCAAAGTACCACTGACCGGAATAGAGCGAAATTTGAGAGCTACCTTGCGAAAGATCGGGATTCCGGAAGACGCCATCCGTACACAAGAAGTAGGTGACTATTGGCGTGAACGCGGACTTGAATTCCTGGTATCCAAACGGTTTGATATCACATTGACCGATTTTAGTCAGATAGATGAGATCCTAAAGGTTATCGATACGAAAGGTGTCAACTATATGCGTATCGGAGAACTGAAAAACAAGGATATGCAGGTCTATCGGCAACAAGGCAAAATAGAGGCACTGAAAGCCGCACAAAAGAAAGCTGAATATTTGGTGGAAGCATTAGGTAAACGCCTGGGAGGTGTCATTCACATTGTCGAACCGCAGGAAAGTGCAGGTTATTCCCGGTATTTTGCAGCCCAGAGCAATGTAAGTTCATCACAGGCAGAAGCTTATGATGCTTTCCGTACGATAAAACTGAATTATTCGATGCTGGTGAGGTTCGAGATAAAGTAGAATCGTACGGAGAGCAACGAAAGACTCTATTTCTTCATCCTTACCTCATACAAGTCGCTTCTTCTGTCTTTCAGATTGCGCACACTGCCGTAAGTATGCAATTCATTCAATAAATCCAGATCCACATCGGATACCAGTATCATTTCTGTATTCGGTGTGGCTTCTGCACGCTTGCCATCCGTCGGGAATGCAAAGTCGCAGGGAGTAAATACACCTGACTGTGCATACTGAATATCCATATTGTGCACACGCGGAAGATTACCTACACTACCGGCAATGACAACGAAACATTCATTTTCAATGGCACGAGCATGGGCGCATACCTTTACACGCGAGTAAGCATTTTGCGTATCTGTCAGGAAAGGAACGAATAAAATCTGCATGCCCTGGTCTGCCATGATACGGGATAATTCCGGAAATTCCACATCGTAGCAAATCAGTACGCCGATTTTTGCACAGTCCGTATCGAATGTCTGCAAAGCCTTTCCGCCACTTAATCCCCAGCTTTTTATTTCATCGGGTGTGACGTGCAACTTCTCATACATCTCAAAACTACCATCACGGCGGCAAAGGAAACCGACATTATACAAAAGTCCATCTTCTTTAATAAGTGGCATGCTACCCGTAATGATATTGATGTTGTAACTGATAGCCAACTTTACAAATCGTTCTCTAATCTCCTCAGTATAAGCCGCCAGTCCGCGAATGGCCTGTGACTCCCCTTCATTATTGAATTTTGCCATCAGTGGGGCATTGAAGTATTCGGGGAAAAGAATGAAGTCACTCTTATAATCGGATACGGCATCCACAAAGAATTCTACCTGTTCAAACAGGTCATCCAGCGTTTGATAACTACGCATTTGCCACTGCACCAATCCTACGCGCACGGTGGTTTTCGGTGCAATATATTCTTCCGTAGGTTCCTGATAGTAAATGTTATCCCATTGCAACAGACAAGCATAATGCTTGGACTCTTCATCATTAGGCAGGTAATTGCGCATCACCTTGCGTACGTGGAAATCATTGGAAAGCTGAAAGGTCAATACGGGGTCGAAAATTTCTTTCTGCTTTACCTTATCTATATACTCTTTCGGGCGGAGTTGATCCGAGTATTTATAATAGTTGGGAATACGCCCACCGAACATAATAGCTTTCAGGTTCAGAGTTTCGCAAAGCTCCTTGCGGTATTCGTACATACGGCGTGCCAGGCGAAGTCCACGGTATTGGGGATGAATAAAGACTTCAATACCATATAATATATTGCCTTTAGGATTATGGGTATTAAAGGTTTCTTTACCCGTCACCTGTGCATAAGTATGATCGTTCTTCACATCATCGTAATTCACAATGATGGAAAGTGCGCAACCGACAATCTTTTCGTCTACCACGGTTACAATCTGTCCTTCGGGGAAAATTCGGATGAGTTTTTCAATTTGTTTGTGTGTTCAAAACACATCGCTGCCATCCGTATATACACGGGTGAATGATTGCGCCAGTTGCTCGTAGTCTTCTATTTGTAAATTACGCAACTGTACTTTGTTGATTTTCAATGAGTCCATAATGTCTCTTTTTTATACCAAAAGTTAAATCCACTGCAAAGGTACGGTTTAAACTTATACATTGTCTCCCGGAATGCATATTTTTGTGAGAGACTGATTTTGCAATAAAAAAGAAATGAGGATTTAACACTTTAGGGATAAGAGTATTTTGCTTTTTTTATACTTTTGCATCGTTTTCTACAACTTTCAGTTTATTTCTTTTTTAATTTTTAAAAATCATGGCTAAAAAGATGTTATTCCTGTTTGTGCTTTTGCTTTCCCTTACAGGAATGCTCAAGGCACAGGTAACTACTGCCGGAATGAGTGGTAAAGTGATGGCTGACGAAGAATCTGTCATCGGCGCTACGGTTGTAGCCGTACACGAACCTTCCGGAACTAGTTACGGTACTGTTACCAATGTAGACGGACGTTTCAGTCTGCAAGGTATGCGCTCCGGTGGCCCTTACAAGGTGACGGTATCTTACATCGGTTATCAGACGGCAATCTATACAGGCATCCAGCTGCAACTGGGTGAAACTTATTCATTGAATGTAACCCTGCACGAAGCTTCGGAATTATTGGGAGAAATCACCATTACGGCCAGCAGGTCAAAGTTCAGTGCTGAAAAGACGGGAGCTACTACCAATATTTCTTCTGAACAGCTCACCACATTACCCAGCATTAACCGCAGTATCAGCGACTTTACCCGCATCTCTCCATATGCGTCAGGAAACAGTTTTGGAGGCCGCGACGGACGCTCAAATACGTTCACGGTAGACGGTGCGAACCTGAATAACAACTTCGGTCTGTCGTCCGGTTTGCCAGGCGGTGGAAATCCGATTTCACTGGATGCCATTGATGAAGTACAGGTTGTGATTGCCCCATACGACGTGCGTCAGGCAAACTTTATCGGTGCAGGCATCAATGCTATTACGAAATCGGGTACAAACGCTTATAGAGGTAGCGCTTATATGTACTTCAACAATGAAGTGATGCGCGGTAACAAAATTGGCGATACTGATTTCGGTGCGCGTGCCGAAGAGTCCAAGACTGTTTACGGTGCTACATTTGGCGGTCCTATCATTAAAGACAAGCTGTTCTTTTTTGCAAATGTAGAGTATGAAAAGAGTCCGCAGCAAGTGATTACATGGCGTGCGGCAAAAGAAGGAGAAACTCCGAATAACTCTACGATTTCACGAACTACGGAAGCTGATCTGGCGGAATTTTCACAGATTCTGAAAGACAAATACGGATACAATACCGGTTCGTTCACAGATTTCCCAGCCGATGTCACCAACCTGAAGTTGCTGGAACGTATTGACTGGAATATCAATCAGGGAAATAAGTTGAGTGTACGCTATAACTTTACCAATAACAAAACCTGGGAAGCACCCAATGGAAGTTCGGGAAATACCGGGTATCGTTTGGCATACAACCGTGTTTCAGCATATTCCATGTCCTATGCAAACTCTTGCTATTCTTTGCAGAACATTGTAAACTCGGCTACTGCCGAATTGAATAGTCGTTTCTCTTCCAATATTTCCAATCAACTGTTGTTTACATACAGTGACATGAAGGATGAACGCGGTACAAACTCCAGCCCCTTCCCTTTCATTGATATTATGGCCGGATATTACGAAAACGGTAATCAGATATTAGAACCTTACATGACTGCCGGTTACGAGTTGTTCACCTATAACAACCTGGTGAAAAATACGGTTATGACTATTGTGGATAACTTCACCTATTATCTGGGAGCTCATAAACTGACGGCAGGCATCAGCTACGAACGTCAGAAAGCCGGAAATTCATACATGCGCAACGGAACCGGATATTATCGCTATTCCAGCTTCGAGGATTTCAAGAATGGAGCTGCACCTGAGTCGTTTGCCTTGGCTTATGGATACAATGGTAATACCAAGCCTTCTGCGGATGTGAAATTTGGCCAGTTGGGCATTTATCTGCAAGACGAATGGAACATACGCGATAATTTTAAACTGACTGCCGGTATACGTATGGATAATCTCAGCTTCCTGAATGATATAATGCGTAATCAGGCTATCTACGATCTAGATTTCAACGGTATGCATATTGATACCGGTGCATGGCCCGATAGCAAACTGCAATTCTCACCGCGTGTAGGTTTCACCTGGGATGTATTCAATGATAAGACATTAAAAGTGCGTGGTGGATCAGGATTCTTCACTGGACGTATCCCTCTGGTGTTCTTTACCAATATGCCTACCAATTCGGGTATGATTCAAAATCTGGTAAGTATTACGACCAGATATAAGGATGGTGTTGTAACCAGTCGCGATCCCCGCTTGGAATTACTGAAAGGTAATATGATAGCGGATGTAAACCAAATGATTTCCACATTGGGACTTCCTACCACCATTAGTCCGGAAGAAGGTGTATTGCCAAGCTCCATAGTGGGCATCGATCCGGACTTCAAGATGCCGCAAGTCTGGAAAACCTCATTAGCTTTGGATTACCAGCTACCTGTATCTTTCCCGCTGACGGTTACACTGGAAGGAATGTTCTCTAAGGATATCAATGCGGTGCGTCAATACAACTACAACGTGCAGGCTCCGGATAAAGACAAATGGTCGCATTTTAACGGACCGGATGATCGTTACATCTATCCTGAAAACTTCCTGCAACACACGAATATTAGTAGCGCGAATGTATTAACAAACACTTCTAAAGGTTGGGGATGGACAGGTAACATTACCGTAATGGCAGAACCCGCCAAGAATGTAAATATTATGGCAGCCTATACTCATACCGAATCAAAGGAAATCAGTGGTATGCCCGGTTCGGATGCTAATTCCGCCTGGACAAACGTTCCATCCATCAACGGACCGAACAGCTCGGGACTCATGCGTTCGCAATATGTCACTCCCAACCGTGTAGTTGCTTCCATTAATTGGCGCGTACATTTGAATAAGAAAACATCTTCGAATTTCAGCCTCTTTTATAGCGGATATTCATCCAGTGGCTACAGTTTTATGTATTCCAATGATATGAATGGCGATGGCGTAACCAATGACCTTATTTATATCCCAAAGACTAAAGATGAAATCAAGTTCACAAGTGCGGAAGATGCAGATGGTTTCTGGAAGTTCGTGAATCAAGATCCTTATCTGAAGAAACATAAAGGCGAATATGCCGAAGCTTATTCTGCACGTGCTCCCTGGGTACACCGCTTTGATTTCCGTTGGAGTCGCGACTTCTTCGTGAAGATTGGCAAAACTAAGAATACGCTGCAACTCAGCCTGGATATCCTGAATATAGGTAACTTACTGAATAGCAAATGGGGTGTAACGAAAAACATGTCCGGCGCTAACGGTGGACGAATTCTGACCTATAAGGGTAAGGATGAGAGCAACACTCCTATTTTCTCTATGTACAAAGACAGTGACGGCAATTATCCTACCGAAGGCTTCACCCGAAACCTGAATTACAGCGAATGTTGGAAGCTTCAGATCGGTCTGCGATACGTATTCAATTAAAGATTCAGAACTTATATTTATCAAAAAGAAAAGGTGCAACCGGTATGTTTCGGTTGCACCTTTTTGCATTTATAAGATATTAAAGGAGAGAGAATTTTATTTGTTTTTTCTCCAGAGTTTACTCATATCTTCCAGAGTCTTACCCTTCGTTTCGGGTACCCAACGCCAAACAAAGAAGGCAGCTGCAACGCAGATGATGCCATACAAGCTGTATGCGAACATCGGACTGAAGTCGTACAATGCCGGGAATGTGGACGATACAATATAATTGAATATCCATTGGAAAGCTACCGCAATGGCCACAGCTTTACCACGAATGGTATTCGGGAAGATTTCTGAAATCAATACCCAGCAAATCGGTCCCCATGACATCATGAAGAATGCTGCGTATACAATTACGGAAAATACCGGAAGAATACCCTTGATTCCCATGCTGTCGCACATTGCCACTGCAAATGCACCTACTGCCATACCGATAGAACCGATAATCAGCAACGGCTTGCGTCCGAAACGGTCTACAGTAAAGATAGCTACAAGCGTAAATACAATGTTCACAATACCCATGATAACAGTCTGCATCATGCCACCGCCTTCAGCACCTGCACTTTCGAAAATACGCGGAGCATAGTATAATACTGCATTAATACCAATAGCCTGCTGGAATACGGAAAGCATGATACCGATAACAATAACTGCCACACCATAAGAGAACAACTTCTCGGTCTTTTCCTTGGAAGTAGCCTTGATTTCTGCCAGAATTTCTTTTGCTTTGTTTGCACCATTCACCTTCTCCAGAATAGAATATGCCTTTTCGTCCTGATGTACCAACACCAGATAACGCGGAGTCTTCGGTACGAAGAAAAGAAGGAAGCCGAATAATGCAGCCGGGAATGCTTCCGAACCGAACATATAACGCCATCCAGTTTGCACGCTCCACATATCCGAAGCAGCATTCACTGACAATATACCTTCAGCACTCTTGTCGATAATAGGATTCGTGTGGTCGCCCATGATCAGGAAGTTGACGAAGTAAACCACCAACATACCGAAGATAATGGCAAACTGGTTACAAGATACCAGCGTTCCACGAATGTTAGAGGGTGCAATTTCTGCGATGTACATCGGACATACGGCAGAGGCAAGACTTACACCGATACCGCCCAATACGCGATACAAATTGAATGCGATGAGCAATTCCATGTTTGGCTCACCGTAGTTGAAGAATAAAAATTCGGGATAGTAAGAACCCAATGCAGACAGGAAGAACAGCACGGATGCCAGTCTCAGCGAATTGCGTCGTCCCAGGCGGGAAGCGAAGAAACCGGAAAGAGCACCACCGATCACACAGCCGATAAGTGCACTGGAAGAAGTGATACCGTGCATCACCTTGTCATATTGGAAATCCGTAGCCATCAGGAAGAAAGCTTCCAAGCCCTTCTCCGCACCCGAGATTACCGCCGTATCGTAACCGAACAGCAAGCCTCCCAGAATGGCAATGGTTGTAATAGAATACAGGTAGAGTTTACTACCATTGTTAGCATCATTCATGATAAAAAAGATTAGGTTGATAAATGAGTAAAAGTGATAAAGAGATAAGGTGGTAGAGTGCCCTCACCCTACCACCTTATTATATTAGCAATACATATTCACGATTGCTTCATACAATTCTTGCTTACCGCTGGTTTGTTTCGGTTCGCCATTAGCTTTCGCATAAGCTACAACATCTTCCAAAGACAATTTGCCTTCTTCGAATTCCTTACCCTTGCCACCGTCGAATGATGCGTAACGGTCAGCCAACATCTTCTTGTAAGGAGATTCTTCCAGTAATTTAGCTGCACTTTCCAGAGCACGTGCCATAGCATCCATACCTGCAATGTGAGCGATGAAGATATCTTCCAGGTCGGTAGAGTTGCGACGAGTCTTAGCGTCGAAGTTAGTACCACCATTACCCAAACCACCGTTGCGGATGATCTGCATCATAGCCTGAGTCAATTCATAGTTATCGATAGGGAATTGGTCAGTATCCCAACCGTTCTGGTAGTCACCACGGTTAGCATCGATAGAACCCAACATGCCGTTGTCAACAGCTACAGCCAATTCGTGTTCGAAAGTATGGCCGGCTAAAGTTGCGTGGTTAACCTCGATGTTTACTTTGAAATCCTTATCCAAACCGTGAGCTTTCAGGAAACCGATAACAGTTTCAGTATCTACGTCATACTGATGTTTTGTCGGTTCCATCGGTTTCGGTTCAATCAGGAAAGTACCTTTGAAACCACGAGCACGTGCATAGTCACGAGCAATAGTCAACATCTTTGCAAGGTGTTCTTTTTCACGTTTCTGGTCAGTGTTCAGCAAAGACATGTAACCTTCGCGACCGCCCCAGAACACATAGTTTGAACCACCCAGTTCGATAGTAGCGTCAATAGCGTTCTTGATCTGAACAGCAGCGCGTGCTACAACGTCGAAATCAGGATTGGTAGCGGCACCGTTCATATAACGTGCATGACCGAATACGTTAGCAGTACCCCACAACAACTTGATACCAGTTTCAGCCTGTTTTTCTTTTGCATAAGTTACAATAGCTTTCAGGTTAGCTTCGTATTCTTCGATGCTTGCACCTTCAGAAATCAGGTCTACATCGTGGAAGCAATAGTATTCGATACCCATCTTCTGCATGAATTCGAAACCTGCATCCAATTTATTTTTAGCTGCTTGCAAAGCGTCAGAGTCACCATTCCAAGGGAATTGTTTCGTTCCGCCACCGAATTGGTCACCACCTTCTGCGCAGAGAGTGTGCCACCAAGCCATAGCAAACTTTAACCAATCTTTCATCTTCTTACCCATGATTACCTTCTCAGCATCGTAGTAACGATATGCCATCGGGTTCATACTCTCTTTACCTTCGAATTTAATCTTTCCTATTCCGGGAAAATACTCTTTTGTTGCCATAATTTTAATTGAATTTTAAAGGGTTAATTATGTTTTGATTGTTAACTGTACTATTCTAATTCCCCTCGTTTTCAGAGGAGAGTAAAGTTAGCATTATTTTGCCATTGATTTTTCCAAACGATACTTCCAGCGTGCATAAGCATCTGCATATTCTTGGCGCTTAGCCTGATTAGGCTCGATAACATCCAGTTTTTCCAGCGTTGCGAATGCCTCGTTATTATCCTTATAGATGCCTGCACCGATACCCGCTCCCTTGGCTGCACCTACCGAACCATCCGTATCGTACAGTTCGATTACAGCTCCCGTCACACCTGCCAGCGTATCGCGGAAGATGGAGCTAAGGAACATATTTGCATGGCCTGCATGGATTTTCTGTACAGGGATGCCCATACCTTCCATAATATCTATACCATACTTGAATGAGAATACAATGCCTTCCTGAGCTGCACGCACAATGTGTTGTTTGCCATGCAGATTGAAGTTCAAGCCACGGATGGAGCAGTTGATCTCTTTATTTTCGAGCATGCGTTCCGCACCGTTACCGAAGGGCAGAATACTGATACCTGCACTACCGATAGGAGCTTGTGATGCCAGTATATTCATTTCATTGTAAGAGATGCCTTCGGGAGCAATCGTACGTTTCACCCAAGAATTAAGAATACCCGTACCATTGATGCAAAGCAACACACCCAGACGGGTTTGTTCGTCCGTGTGGTTTACGTGAGCGAATGTATTTACGCGTGATTTCGGATCATAGTTCACTTCACCGTTCACACCATACACAACGCCCGAAGTGCCTGCTGTAGAGGCGATTTCTCCCGGATTGAATACATTCAGTGAAAGAGCGTTATTCGGTTGGTCACCTGCACGATATGTGATCGGTGTACCTTCCTTTAATCCCAATTCTTTTGCTGCGGCAGCATTCACACGGCCTTGTTCGGAGAATGTGGGTTTGATGTCCGCAATCAGAGAGTTATCGAAACCATAATAATCCATCAGGAAGTCGGCTACACGATTGTTCTTGAAATCCCAGAACATACCTTCCGAAAGTCCGGAAACAGTGGTACAGATTTCACCGCTCAACTTCATGGCGATGTAATCACCCGGCAACATAATCTTATAAATCCGTTCGTAGATAGCCGGTTCATTTTCCTTTATCCACGCCAGTTTAGAGGCAGTGAAGTTACCCGGAGAGTTCAACAGATGTGAGAGACATTTCTCTTCTCCCAGTGTTTCGAAAGCTTTCTGTCCGTAAGGCACAGCACGCGAGTCACACCAGATTATGGAAGGACGCAGTACATTCTGGTCTTTGTCCACACATACCAATCCATGCATCTGATAAGAGATACCAATTGCCTTGATTTCACCTGCGTTTGCACCCGATTCATTCATGACAGCCTGTGTGGCAAGTTTTAGATTTTCCCACCAGCTTTCGGGATTTTGTTCCGCCCAGCCCGGTTTAACTGCAATGATTGCCGCCTCTGTCTTCGGGAAGAAAGCAGAAGATACACATTTGCCGGTTTCGGCGTTTACCAGGCTCGCTTTTACGGACGAGCTTCCAATGTCATAGCCTAATAAATACATGGTATTAATTATGAGTTTTGATTTATGAATTATTTTACTAATACTTATCTTCTTACCTTATTATATATCTTCTTATCGGATCGATAATAGCGTGCGGCACGGTGGGCAACTCCCTGTTGTTTTTCCTCCAATGGAACAACGTATTCCATCATCGCTATTTTCTTGTGGAAGTTCCGCACATCAATAGACTTGCCATATATCAATTCATATAAAGTACGCAGTTGTGATGCCGTAAACTTACGGGGAAGCAGATCGAACAAGGCCGACGGATTAATCTCCACGTACTGGCGGATATATACCAATGCTTCTTTAATAATCAGATTATGGTCGAAAGCCAATGCCTTAATATCTTGCAGTGCCACCCAATATGCTTCGAAATCAGCCAGATTCCGACTCAGCGCCCGGTCTATCTTCACCAATGACAGGTAAGCAATTGTAACGATACGCTCCACCTTCGATTCCATGGTCCGTTCCAGCCAATGAATGTCTTTCGGGTCCTTCGTCCTATTCTTAGAACCGAATGCCTTGAATTGCATCAGATTGACGTTCTTCAAACCCGTTAGTTCGTTCAACACACGCTGGGCAGCTTCGTCCAAATCTTCATCCATATAGATCAGACTTCCGGGAAGCTTCATATCGTGGAAAATTTCACCTTGCTCCTCACCTACACGTTTTATCAACAGAACTTTTAATTGTTCTCCGTCAAAGCCAATCACTACACAGTCTACTGATATATGATTGTTCGCTAATGGGGTTTTATGTTCCATGTTTTGCATAATATCCATGTTTAAGCGCTGCAAATATAAACAGGTTTTTTGAATATGCAAGCGCAGAAAACTTAATTTCTATTATATTATAAAGCACTATTTTCAATATGATAGATATCGTACATTTTACAATATCAAAATATGGTCTTATCGTTGAAAGTACAATATGTATTGTTGATAAACGGAAGAATCAGGTAATTGTAGGAAGTGCAATAAGAGTGAAGTGCTTTATTTTTAAGGATTTTAGTATACCGGAAGATTAAAAAGACAAGTACCTCTTATTGTATTTTAGTTGAAGTGCTATAAAAAGATTTTTTTCTCATCTATCCCTCTGCTTCCCAATAAACTCCCTTCTCCGAACGGAGGGAGTTAAAATAGCTTATTGCACAAAAATCCTTCGTTTGTGCGGTCAATATCAGAAAAAGCTATACCTTTGCACCACTTTTTTAATTAACTACTAAAACAAGAACAGTATGAAAGCATTTGTATTTCCGGGTCAAGGTGCCCAATTCGTAGGAATGGGAAAAGACTTGTATGAAAACTCCGCTTTAGCAAAAGAATTGTTTGAAAAAGCCAATGATATCCTGGGATATCGCATTACGGATATTATGTTCAACGGTACGGACGAAGACCTGCGTCAGACGAAGGTAACTCAGCCTGCTGTATTCCTCCACTCCGTTATCTCCGCACTTTGTATGGGTGATGATTTTAAACCTGAAATGACTGCCGGTCACTCATTGGGCGAATTTTCTGCTCTGGTTGCTGCCGGTGCATTGAGCTTCGAAGATGGATTGAAACTGGTTTATGCCCGTGCCATGGCTATGCAGAAAGCTTGCGAAGCACAGCCCTCTACAATGGCGGCTATCATTGCCCTCTCCGATGAAAAAGTAGAAGAAATCTGCGAGCAAGTAACCGCTGAAGGTGAAGTTTGCGTTGCAGCCAACTATAACTGCCCGGGACAGATCGTAATTTCCGGTTCTATCGAAGGCATCAACAAGGCATGCGAACTGATGAAAGCTGCCGGAGCAAAACGTGCTTTACCTTTGAAGGTAGGCAGCGCTTTCCACTCTCCGCTGATGAATCCTGCAAAAGTTGAATTGGAAGCAGCTATCAACGCTACTGAAATCCACGCTCCCAAATGCCCGGTTTATCAGAATGTAGATGCATTGCCTCACACTGATCCGGAAGAGATCAAGAAGAATCTCGTAGCTCAGTTGACAGCTTCTGTACGCTGGACACAGACTGTTAAGAATATGGTTGCTGATGGTGCTACCGACTTCACAGAATGTGGTCCGGGTGCTGTACTGCAAGGTATGATCAAGAAGATTGCACCGGAGGTATCTGCTCACGGTATTGCATAATCCTTAAATACAACATATTTGTAAGGGCTGTCTTTGTAACCAAAGACAGCCCTTTATTTTGTAATCATACTATCCGCATTCAGAATAGGAAGATAAACAGCATCTCAACAAAACTTTTTCATGTAAGTATGGAAGTTCTACATTCAACTTGCGTTATCTTTGCAAAAACATGCATGATATGGAGAAAATCGACGAATACAGAAACACCCTTGCAATGCCTCTTTGCAAACTATCAATAGATAAACTGGTGCAGGAAATATGCCTGCATCCGGAATACCTTAAAGATATATACCAGTTGATTTCCGATGATAAAATCGTCGTTTCATGGCGGGCTATATGGGCATGTGAGAAAGTGAGTGAGAAACATCCCGGTTGGTTTGTTCCATTGCTGGATGATATTATTCAGCGATTATTAGTCTGCAAACATGATGGTTCCAAACGGTTGCTGCTGTCTATATTATACAATGTACCTGCATCTGATCCTGTCTCTGTCGATTTGCTAAATTATTGCCTGGATCATATGTTGGCGCCACAAGAAAGTATCGGTGTGCAGGCATTATCTATCAGAATGGCTTACCAGCTTTGCAAGTCTGAGCCGGAACTTTTAAAAGAGCTGCAACTCATATTAGAGAATGCAGATACCGAATATTACTCCACAGGAGTTAAGACTACCATACGGAATATTCTGAAAAAAGATAAATAAATAAGTTCCCATTTCTACATCCCTTTTTTCACTCCTAATTTGATGAGCAGCGCATTCATTGGGTATACACATGCAAATCCTATCAACATGGCTATCTGCATCATAAACCAGAAAGCCCATGTATCTTTTGCCAACGGAATATCTTTGAAAATCACAAAATATACGATTGCCATCCACCCATACATACCCACTTGCCAGGAAAGTAATGAGAAGAAATCCGCCTTGAATGCCCGTATGAGTCCTGCGGCGACAGATATCTTTTCCATCTCCCTTATAGCATAGAATTGAAAATATATCCCGATAATCAATGCCAGGATAAAGTCGAATACCCAGTTACCGATAATTATGCTACCACCTATACTGATTGGGAAATAACATGTAATCCATTCACCAATAATATCTGCCAAAGTACAACCCGCACCGCAATGCAGAGCCGACAAAGCAATAGATTGCTAGTGCGGACGATCCATATTTCCCATGGGTCTATTCATCGGCATATCTTTCATGCTCATATCCATTTTCATATCAGCCCCATGTCCATATCCTTACCGTCCTCCTTTGGTGCAGTCTCCATCCCGAACTTAAAGTAAGCCCAGAGAGCGAGATAACTTGCCCAAAGTGCGGTAAGCACCCACACAACATTCATGATTTTCATGGATTGTTTATTCTGTACCAAATCATTGGCGATAATCAGGGCAATGACAAAGCCCGAACAGATGAAAAACAATGAAATTGTTGTAAGCATAACTACGAAGTTTTAAAGTGAATAGCAGAGAAACAGCTTATAACAGAAAAGGTTGATATATAGAATGAAAAAACACTTAAAGCCGCAACTTTTCATGCTAAATGATGAATGGTGCCCCCTAAATTATTTTTCTGTAATCCCCATCACTTTTCTTCTTAAACCCATTGCTTAGCAGCACCTTTATTGAAGCTGCATTTTTTTCGGAGGGGTCTGCTGCTATTTCACGCCCTCCCAATTCAATGATCTTCTCTTCCAACTTCCGGATAATCATTTTACCGACACCTCTATTCAGATACTCTTCTTGACCAATCAAATATCCAATCTCGTAAGTATGGTTCTTTTCGGGTATGTCTCCATACAAACTCTCAAAGTCATGCCCTTCTTCCTCCAAGTCTTTCAAGAAAAAACAATCGGCAAAAAGACAATACCCAATCTTCTTATCTCTGTAGTAAACAATAAAATGTCTTATGAAGTCATACTTACCATTTCTGTTGTTTACCTCATCCAGCCAAGCCTCTCTTTGTTCTTCCCCATCCGGACACAGCCACTTATAGATATAATCTTTACTCAACCACCTGTCGAACAACGGTATATCTTCGTCAAGCAAAGGCTTTAATACAATTTCATTCTTATCGATCATAAGCTTATTGAAGTTATTTTCATGTTTATTCAACCCGATTCCCTTTCACATCTATAAAGAAAGCTTCACCGTTCAGTTTCACCTTTGCTTTTCCATCTTTATTAAAATAGCGGGCATCATCATATATAAAAGGAATAACTTCTTTCCCTGTCTGATCTATAAAGCCACATTTACTCTCCATACATACTGCTGCCAGCCCTGTTTTGGTAAAAGACCATGCAGGATTATATATACATGGAATCACTTCCTTCCCCGTTTTATCCACATAACCCCACCAACCATTCTGCCTGACTAATGCCAATCCTACAGAAAAGACATGGGCATAGTCATAGATAAACGGCACGACTTCTTCGCCTGTTGCTGCATCTATAAAGCCCCATTTACCATCGTATTCCGTTGGTACTAATTTTTGTACTTTCATTTTTTGAGTATCCATAATTGCTGTAATCCGTTAAACTTTGAATTGATAAACGAGAAATAGTTCTGAGGAATGAACTTACCCATATTGCGGAACATTCAGAATCAGCATACAGAGTATGCTCAGTGACAAAGATACAGATAAAAAGCGAGAATAAAACACCGGTTAAGAAGAAGGCTTGCAAAATGAGACGCAATCAGAAAGAAAAAACAGATTTCAAAAGAATAATTCTCCGCTTTATGCTATTTTTGCAGAAAGCGCTTAAAAAGTATTCTTATGGATTATAAAATAAATGCCCCGACCGATGGATATGAGATGATATTCAGACATGCGGATATATTTTTCAGTTGTTTCTTCAATGACGAAAATCATTGTGTACATCAATCCCGCGAACACGCCATGAACTATGTTTATTCAGGCGAAATGCTCATTGATGATGGGAACAAAATCACCCATGTACAGAAAGGCGAGTGTGTGTTTATCCGGCGCGACCACCGGGTTACGCTGACTAAGAAACCACTCGACGGCGAGCAGTATTGCGGTATTTTCCTGATGTTTACACGGCGTTTCCTACGCGAGATGTTTCAGCGACTTCCTTCGGATAAAGCGCTGGACAATGTGCCCAAAGTCCGTTCAAGCGTGATAAAATTGCCTATCAGCATGGAAATTGACAGTCTGTTCACTTCGATGACTCCTTACTTCAACCAGAAGCTCCAGGCACAGGACGATTTCATGAATCTGAAATTGCAGGAGGGACTGCTGGCGTTGCTACATATCGATGAACGCTTTTATCCTACACTCTTTGATTTCAACGAACCCTGGAAAATTGACATCCTGGAATTCATGGAACAAAATTACATGTACGATTTCAGTATGGAAGATTTAGCCACGTTTACGGGACGCAGTCTGGCTACATTCAAACGGGATTTCAAGAAGATTAGCACCCTTACTCCACAAAAATGGCTGATTCACAAACGCCTCGAAGCGGCCTACGAGAAAATGAGAACAGGCACACGGAAAGTACAGGACGTTTATCTGGAAGTAGGATTCAAGAATCCATCCCACTTCGCTACGGCTTTTAAAAAACAATTCGGCGTCTCTCCTACCGCTCTCACCCAATAAACTCTCGTGAATCGCGATTGATATAGCAAATTGAGCTTCTGAGAAAGATTCTTTGAGCCTCGCAGCAAATCCGCTGCGGGGCTTTTGCGTTAACTTTGCATTGTTGAATCAAAAGACAAAAAACAATGAAAAAGTAATAATGCTAATCATGCCTCTGATGCTGACAGTTGTTAGTGTTCAGGCACAAAATCAAAAAGAAATGAAAGGTAGTAATATTAAAGCACAGGAGTTAGTTCTCACGCAGGAATGGGACAAGACTTTCCCACAGTCCAACAAAGTGAATCACCGTAAAGTGACGTTTGTCAACCGCTATGGAATTACATTGGCGGCAGATCTCTATGAGCCGAAAGATATGAAAGGCACATTGGCAGCCATTGCAGTAAGCGGTCCTTTCGGTGCCGTAAAGGAGCAGTCCAGCGGATTATATGCGCAAACAATGGCTGAACAAGGTTTCCTTACTATCGCCTTCGATCCCTCATTTACCGGCGAGAGTGGTGGCGAACCTCGCAGGGTTGCTTCACCGGACATCAATACGGAAGATTTTCAGGCTGCTGTCGATTTTCTCTCCACCCAGCCGAATGTTGACCCGGAACGTATCGGTATTATCGGTATTTGCGGATGGGGCGGTCTGGCACTTAATGCAGCTGCTATCGACACACGCATCAAGGCTACTGTTGCCTCTACAATGTACAACATGAACCGCGTAAATGCAAATGGCTATTTTGATGCCGACAACAATGAAAACGCCCGCTACGAGAAACGCAAGCAACTCAATACACAGCGTACCAAAGAGTATGCCCAGGGTTATTATGAACAAGGCGGTGGCGTGGTCGATCCGTTGCCAGCCGATGCACCTCAGTTCGTGAAGGATTATTACGATTATTATAAGACACAGCGCGGTTATCACAAGCGTTCGGGCAATTCCAACGATGGATGGACTGTCACCGGCCCAATGTCATTCCTGAATCAGCCCATTCTTGCTTATAGTAAAGAAATCCGCTCTGCCGTACTGATTATGCATGGCGAAAAAGCACATTCCCGTTATTTCAGTGAAGACGCCTACCGCGATATGACCTCTTACACCAACTATCGTGACAATAAGGAACTTCTTATCATTCTAGGTGCCTCACACACCGACCTTTACGACGGTGGAGGAAAAAATGCCATTCCATTCGATAAATTGGCGGCATTCTTCAACGAGAATCTGAAATAAGAAAATCCGGGAAACGTGGAAGATGATTTCCATCGTAAAATAGCTTACTGAAATTTGGCACGCCGTTGTGAATCAACTATATTTGTACATTCATTATAAGTACTATAATTATGCAAGATTTTGTAAACGGACGCTGTGGTTGGTGCGGAACTGACGAACTGTATGTGAAATATCATGATCAAGAGTGGGGAAATTTAGTGACCGACGACAAGACGCTGTTCGAGTTTCTTGTGCTGGAGAGTGCCCAGGCCGGATTAAGTTGGATAACCATCCTCAAAAAACGTGAGGGATATCGCAAAGCCTTTTGTGGTTTCGATGCCGGACAGGTAGCACAAATGACCGATGAGGATGTCGAACGGCTGATGCACTTTGATGGCATTGTAAAGAACCGTCTGAAAATCAAATCGACCATTACAAATGCAAGGTTATTCCTTGCCATACAAAAGGAGTTCGGTAGTTTCTATGAATATACACTGTCGTTCTTTCCCGACAGAAAGCCGATTATCAATACCTTTCAATCCTTGAGTGAGATTCCGGTATCATCTCCCGAATCCGATGCCATGAGCAAGGATATGAAAAAACGAGGATTCAAGTTTTTCGGATCTACCATCTGCTACGCCCACTTGCAGGCTGCGGGATTCGTCAACGATCATCTGGCGGACTGTATCTGTCGAAAAGGATAAATGACAGTATAACTTCATACAAAGTAAAAGGCGGTATTTCCTCGCATGAATTTACCGCCTTTTCGTTTTACTTCTTTATTCCCAAAATACTTCTTGCTTTCTCTTCACTGGAGATAAAATCGAGTGCATTGATTATCTCGTCATAATTCTCCCGGTCGGAGATATTCGGAGCTAAGATTTTCAGGACTTCCAGTTTGTCATCATCAAACCGGTATATCGACATCATCCGCACACACTGTTTGCAACTTAATCCCCTGTTACCGATTCCGGCTTCCAGCAAATCCAGTTGATCATCTTTGAAAGGTTTGCTCTTCACTTTGTTGTAAAGAGACAGGAAATCCCTTTCGTTCATCCCTCTTCCACCACTAACATGCGGACGGGAAGGGGCTTCTCCACCAATTTCCACAGACGGATAAACTGCTACAGGAGGATTGGTATACTTCTCGTAAGAATCCATATAAGTCACTTTTCCATCCATAAATCCAAGGTCGATGATCGTTATACCGGGAGCTCCGGAAATACTTTTCTCATACCTCCATCCTTCCACTTCGTGATCGAAGCTACGGTGCATCGGCTGTCCCAATATGGATGTGATCTCTTCTTTAGTCATCCCTTTCTGAATTTTCATCAGGGTATTACTGTCAATCCCTAAAATCATGGCACAACTACCCATACAGATTGCAAATGCCAGTAGTGCTAATGTCAGTTTTATTGTTTTCATTGTATATATTGTTTTTAGTTTTTATGTTGCTACAAATATAAGTGGAGAAAAACATATAATATTATCTTTTTCCCTATTATTTAGGGAGATTTCCCTATTTTGCCAGTATTCTTTTTTTCGTTAGCATCAGCTTTGCCGCCTTGTTTGTATTCACAGGGGGAGACGCCTTTATGGCGCTTAAAAGTCCGGTTAAAATATGGTACATTATTAAAGCCAACATTATAGCAAATTTCTGAAACCGTCATCCTCTTCTGCCTCAAAAGCTGGCAGGCTAAACCTATACGATACTCGTTCAGATAAGTGACAAAAGTTTTTCCGGTAGCTTTCTTGAAGAATATACAGAAAGAAGCCCGGTTCATGCCTACATACCGTGCCACATCATCGAGCGTAATGTCCCGCTTTGCATTGCAGATAACGTATGTCTGGATCTGACTCATACGCTTCGTTTCTTTGTCAATCCTCTGATACTTGCCTACCACGTGCTCACTACCGCTATCTGCCATTATCAGGATGAGCTTTATCATGGATGCAACTCTTTCAGCTTCACTTTGATTACACATCTTTTCCAAAAGGTCAATGATTACCTCCGACTTTCCTTTATCGAATTTCACCGCATCATGCTTCTTCTTCAACTTATCTATATGTCCGCACAGTTCCGGAAAAGTACCGGAACACCTATCAAGGAAATCGTTGTCAAACGTCACGGTAATGTTCGCAATCCTGCCCTGCACATCCGTATCATCGCCCTCAAAATACCAGCAATGCGGAATTTCCGGCGGTATCATAACTACCTCTCCGGCAAGAAAAGGCTCCGTCATGTCGCCTATCAACCTCATACCGGAACCTACGATTACATACGAAAGCTCCCAGGTAGATTGCTGATGCAAACCTATCTGTTCATCGGGCGCAAGACGAACATTCTCGAAAGTAAAAGAACGTCTTTCTGATTGGGGTATTATACTATAATTTAATATTCTCCATTATTTTCCTCCTTATACAGGGAAATATGCAAATATAAGACAATTCTAATAAACGATAAGATAAATACGTAAACTAATTAAGGGATAACTTTGCACGCGATATAAAACTGATAATATCAGATATCTGGATAACTTAGGTCCTGCCAGGTTTGCGAAAATATGGCAGGTTATTTTTTAGTGTGAAAATGAATTTAATATCAAAATAATGAATACAACAACTTATTTGGCATCGAAGCCACGCTATGAAATACTGGACGGGCTCCGCGGCGTTGCCGCAATGATTGTGGTAGCTTACCACTTGTTTGAAACTTATTCTGCGGGCCCTGTCCATCAGATTTTGAATCATGGTTATCTGGCTGTGGATTTCTTTTTTGTTCTTTCCGGTTTTGTAATAGGATATGCCTATGATGACCGTTGGGACAGAATGTCCATAAAAGATTTCTTTAAGCGACGCCTGGTACGCTTGCATCCTATGGTGATTATGGGCACGTTAATAGGAGCTGTCTTTTTCTATCTGGGTGACTGTTCCGCTTTTCCTCTGATTATGGAAACACCTTGGTGGAAAGTCCTCCTGATGGTTCTGCTCGGTTGCCTGATGATTCCCACACCAGTTTCATGGGACATACGGGGCTGGTGGGAAGTAAACTCCCTGAACGGCCCTACCTGGTCGCTAATGTGGGAGTATATAGCAAACATCCTTTATGCTTTGTTTATCCGCCATTTCTCTAAAATCGCCTTGGGAATCTTTGTTGCCCTGGCAGCGTTGCTGACTATCGACATAGCATTCAATATAGATACTTTTGGTCTGTTGGCCACAAGAGAAGCGGCTGCATATACCTTTATCGGCGGATGGAGCCTTACTCCCGATCAACTCTACATCGGTATATCCCGACTGCTTTATCCTTTCTTCGTGGGGCTACTGCTTTCGCGCATCAACAAACTAATAAAGATAAAAAGAGGATTTTACTGGTGCTCATTGCTGATAGCTGCCATTTTAGTTATGCCCCGCATCGGCGGTACGGAAGCCATGTGGATGAATGGTGCTTACGAAGCTTTTTGTGTACTTATTATGTTCCCTTTAATAGTAGCGATGGGAGCAGGCAGCAATGTGACGGGAAAACGTTCCGTAGCCATCTGCCAATTTCTCGGAGAGATCTCCTACCCTCTTTATATCACACATTTTCCGCTGATTTATATGCAGATAGCCTGGGCACGGAATCATCCGGACGCACCTTTAGGCATGCATGTTTTGCTTGCAGTTTCCATCTTCATTTTATCCATCGCTATCGCGTATGCTTGCCTTAAACTGTATGATGAACCGGTACGTGAATGGTTGAAAAGGCGTTTTTTGATGAAAAAAAGGTAAAACTATGGCGAAAAGCATCTTTTTCTTATCTTTGGCACATTAATATGATGAATAAGTCATCTCCGTAATGACTTGAATGCTCTAAAAATCAGTAGATCTCAATATATGAAAACAGAATTGGAAAAGTGCTTAGCCGGAGAACCGTTTAATGGCGGTGACAAAGTATTGGCAGATATGACGCTGAATGCTAAAAGATTATTGAAACAGCTAAATGAAACGGATTATGTCGACACGGAACAGAGAAAGCGAATCTTTCATGATTTGTTCGGCAAAATGGGAGAACATGTTCACATCGATATTGATTTCCATTGCGAATACGGGAAGCACATTTTCATCGGTGATCAGGTTATCATCAACATGAACTGTACGTTTGTAGACAACAATATCATCGAGATAGGCGACAATGTGTTGATAGCGTCCAATGTACAGATATATACAGCCACCCACTCTACCAAATTACAAGAAAGAGTCGTGGCGGATTGGGAAGCAGGAGAAGGTATTTGCAAAACCTATGCACTCCCCGTAAGAATAAATGATGGAGCGTGGATTGGTGGTGGTGCAATAATCCTACCGGGAGTGACAATTGGGAAAAACAGTGTCATAGGTGCCGGCAGTATAGTAACCCACTCTATTCCTGATAATTGCGTAGCTGTGGGAAATCCTTGTAGGGTGATTAAACAAATTGACAATGAAGTAGTTTAAGAGAACTATCACAATGTATTATTGATCTGTATTCCTCAAAGTATTTAAGCTATACTTTGAGGAATATTTTTTTATGAAAACCTGATTTTAGAATCATTTCAATGCCTTGCCATCCGAAAAAGCCTTACCCATCTTTTCGCCCACCTTCAGATAGTCGTTGTTAAACGGATCGAAGATGATGGGAGCTACTTTGGAAGCATCTACTTTTCCATTTTCATCAAGTACACGCTCGTCTACACTTACATTTACGATCTCTCCACGCAATATGCAGGTTTCGGGATTGTAATCTTTCAGTTTGCACTCCACCGCTACGGACAGTTCGTCAATCAGCGGAGCATCCACGAACTCCGAACGGGTGGCATGGAAGCCTGCACGGGCGAATTTGTCCGTTACCTTATTGCCGGAAACGATACCTACATAATCGCAGGCAACAACCTGCCCCACTTCCGCCATACTTACTGTAAATGCTTTACGCTTCAGGATATTCGCAGTGGTCTTGTGTCCTTCGCTGATGCAAATACTGATCTCTTTCATTTCACTGATACCGCCCCAAGCCGCATTCATAGCGTTTGGGAGTCCATTTTCATCATAAGCAGCGATGATAAACACCGGCTGCGGATAAGAAAAGGGTTTTGCTCCGTAATTCTTTCTCATACTAATTTATTTTTTAGTCCATTGTTTAATGTCTTCTTTGGTTGCACCGTTCAGCAGTTTGCCTTTCTGCCACTTCAGATTGGAATAAGTTTTCTGCAACTCTTTTTCGGAATTGGAGATACTGCTTCCGCCCGATGTGGCAAACAGAATCACTGTCTTACCTGAAAAATCACCACTTTCTATAAAAGTATTAATGATTCTCGGAGCTAAATTCCACCAGATGGGAAAACCGATATAAACAGTATCATAGTCCGCCAGGTTCTCCGCTTTGGAGCTTAAAGTAGGACGTGATTTGGCATCCGCCATCTCCACACTGCTGCGTGAGGACTTGTCGTGCCAGTCCAGATCGGCAGAGGTGTACTTCTTCGCAGGCTGTATTTCGTAGAGAGTGCCACCTGTGACTTCTGCAACTACCTTGGCTGCTTTTTCTGTTGTTCCCGTTGCCGAGAAATAGGCAACCAATGTCTTAGAACTTTGTTTCTGTGCGATTGCGGTTAAACATAACGCCATAATCGCTACCATAAAGAATGTAAGTCTTTTCATACGATATATTATTTAGTTCAAACATAGATTACTTTTCCGTAGCAAACGCTTCGATTCGGGAAGCATATTGCAATGATACAAAATTACGGAGTATTATCCAGTATGCAGGTATATAAATTACGGAATATATAACCAATATTACGGATGTATCTCCTTTTGACATACTTTATACCCTCTATTATTGGATTGTAACTATTTTGTAGTTACATTTGAAGAAATGGAACGCTTGTTGTCGATATTTGGTTATGAAAAATCGAATAAAGGTAAAACTTCCGGTTCGAGAGTTATCTTTAAGAATGGAGACAAACGCCCTATAATGATTCACAAACCTCATCCCGGCAACCTAATCAAAGGGTATACAATGAAACAAGTATTAAATGATTTGATGGATGCAGGTTTTATAAAATGAAGAAAGGAGTATTATTATGAATACATTAAGGTACAAAGGTTTCATTGGGTCTGTCAACTTCAGTGAAGAAGACAGCGTTTTTTTCGGTAAAATAGAAGGAATAAATGGAATGGTTAATTTCGAAGGACAGAGTGTTCAAGAACTGACAGAAGCATTTCATGAAGCAGTCGATGATTATCTGGCTTATTGTGAAGAAGAAGGAATACAACCGCACAAAAGCTATTCAGGATCATTAAATGTTCGTCTGACTCCTGAGATACATAGCCATATCGCAATGCTGGCACAGCGTGCAGGTATCTCTATCAATGCTTTCATCAAACAAGCACTGGAGAAGCAAATTACAGCTATGTTATAGAATAGAAATTCACTCTGTTATAATCATACTATAAAAATCTACAGAGTGTAAAGCATGTATCTGGTATTGCAGAGATTATCCGATAAAAAGAATAGTCTCTGCATTTTTTAATGTTAAAAACACAAATGCCTGTCACAATCCTCTTCGGCCCATGTCTAAATATATAAAACAGAAATCATGGAAATAGAAAACTATCATGTGGATCAAGCGATAAATGGCTCTAAAGAGGCATTAGAAGCAATCATTGAAAATATTGAAGGCCCGGTGTTTAATTTGTCATTGCGCATGCTCGGGCGGATTGAAGATGCCGAAGACGCAAAGCAAGACATACTGATAAAGGTCATCACAAGCCTTTCTTCTTATAAAGGAAAAAGTTTATTTTCGACATGGGTGTATAAAATAGCCGTAAACCATTTAATCAATGAGAAGAATAAAGACTTCGTAAATCATCCTTTGTCTTTTGAAATCTTCGGGAATGATATAGACAGATATATCGCCTCTTCAGTTGACCAAACGAATCCGGCTGAGAAAAAAGATTTTCTCGGAAGAGCTGAAACTGTCATGCACCAACGTTTTGCTTCAATGCTTAAATCCATTCGACAGGTTAATCTTCATTCTGGGAACCATGTTTGATGTAGACAGCCGACTGGGAAGTGAGATTACAGGATTGTCGGCTGACAACTTCAGGCAACGGCTGTCACGCTCCAGAAAGGTAATGAGTACTTTCCTGTCAGAATATTGCGAGCACGCAGGAGACAAGAAATGCAACTGCATGAACCGGGTAAATTATGCCCTCAGCCAACACCGTATCGATCCTGCCCTGCCTTACTCATCATCATTGATACCGGAGAGAATCTCCACATCGAAGTCTGCCATGGAAAACATTGATGCCGCGACAGCCCTGTATTCAAACTTACTCAGACACTCTTCTAAACAGCAAGCCAAAGAATATCTTTTCAATTTGCTTAAAACAGATGATTTTTCATCATTAACTAAATAATATCTGAAATGGACAAATTACTTTTCTCGGCAATTATCGGATTGGTTGCCGGAGTCATAGACATCATTCCTATGATTATGCAAAAACTTCCCCGCTACTCCACCGTTTCGGCGTTTTTCCATTACTTTTTCGTTTCAATTATTATTCTCAATGTAGACATACCTCATATTCCCTGGTGGCTGGAAGGAGGCGTTGTGGGCTTAGCACTAACTATCCCGATGCTTATTCAGGTAGGACATTCGGATAAGAAATCTTTGCCAATAATAGCATTCAATGCCGTAATATTGGGAACATTGGTTGGACTTGCTGGACACTATATTTCAGTTTCCTAAATCCACACAGAGCAATGTAGGATTCGAGTCATCCTCCTCACTGGCTAAACCATATTGAGCCAATTTATCAATAGAAAGCAATGTATATGCCTTGTTGTTCCGGATAAGGGAAACAGGAGTATTTACAATTGCTTTTTCATTATAAGGCATGGCGTATCCTTTTTCCGAATGAGTCAACAATTCCCCGCTATTTGTATCCCATAGTGTATAATGCCTGCTCTCATTCCAGAAGAAATCATAAAACAACAGGTCATTCACCAATAAAGCATTTTCCGCCTTAATACAATATTTCCCTTCCGTAAGCATACGTTCAAGATCACCATTCAAATCTGTCGGCATCTTTAGCTTGCCCTGATTAATGGCTACAGCGGGAATGAGTTTTTCCTTCCTGCTGGCATACAACGTATCATTAATCACGATACACACTTGGTCGTTTCCGGCTCTGAATCTGGGCACGATGTAGCCACCTGAAAAGCCCGTTACCGATTCAGCATCGAAAGGAAAGAAAGATTGTTTCATGTTCCAGTCCTTATCAAAGAAGGCTACTAAGTGCGATTTCTGATATTCTCTTTTGTAGGTTCCCCAATATCCGTTGGATACACCTATAAAATTGGATATACTATCTTTGGGGTATTCGCTGACGAAAGTCCCGTCCGGCTTATATAATTTAGTCTTATTAGGAGTAGCAACATAAATCAACTCTTTTTCTTCATCAAAAAAGCGGGAAAAGATGTCGGCATATTCTTCAGGTCCATTTCCCTTCCTGTCCATCACAGAAAGAAAAGAACCGTTTTCGGCATTAAAGAAATAAAAACTCGTCTTATCTCCGATAACTATGTACTTTGGAGTCACATTAAGCAGGTACGCATTAGCACTCAACAGGCATTTATCATTCGTTTCCAGCCGGATCGTTTTCGGATTTTTTGAAAAGAGATTGATATTGTGCCGAAGTGTAGTCCGCATCAAAGTGTTCGACGCCTTTATCAATACTGACTGTAGAAATCTGTTCATGTGAACCTTTTTCTCCGGAACAAGCCGTGAGAAGAAAAAGAGAGATGCTGAGAAAGGAAATACAAGAGTGTCGCATATTGTTTTTTATTATGTTGTAAGTTGGGCAAATTTATAAAAAACGAATATACAAGATGTTATCTTAGAAAAATGAGAAGAATAAAAAAAAGAAAAAATAAAAGTCGGAAAAACCAACCCAAATACTTGACTTCGCCTTTCTGATGTAGTATCTTTGTAGAGCTTTAAAAAACTGAATTTTAATATTAAACCTAAAACCTTAGCAAATGGCAAAACTGATTCTTTCTTTCTCCGAATTGGCCGGTATGTATTTCCCCGGTTGTTCCACTCCGAAAAATGCGGTAAGATCTTTACAACGAAGCATTAAAAGGTGTACAAATCTGGCGACAGCTTTAGTTGAAACGGGCTATCAGCCTTATAATCATCGTTGGCTCTCTCCCAAGCAATACGGGCTGATAATAGAGAATCTGGGTGATCCATTCCCAGAATAATAATAGACAAAAAGCAGGAAAGGCGGTAATTCTTTATAAGAATCACCGCCTTTTTTGTTGAGATTTATTAAATTCGGGCTTAAAAGAGGCTTTTTACGTTTTTAATAAACGTTGAGCACATTCTTTAAAAACGTTCCCATTATTCTTTAAAAACGAATAACAGGAAGCTGAATAAGGCAGAAAAACGCTTATAATTTGTCTATATTTAAGACTGTGGTATGTTTTATTTCACTTAGCACAAACGAACTTTGCATTTTCACAATACCATACACCTTGGTCAGTTTTTCAAAAGCAAACCGGTTGTAAGCATCCAAATCTTTTATTACAACTTTCAGAAAGAAATCATAGATACCACCGGTTGAATAACATTCCATTATTTCGTCTATATCCGCTATTTCCTTTTGAAAACGCTGGATATGCTCATCATCGTGCACTGCCAGTGACACATTGCAGAAAACAATCAATGGCAATCCCACCTTCTTATTATCTACCAGTGCTGTATATCCCTTTATATATCCGTCATTCTCCAGTCGCTTGATGCGCTCGTAAATGGGAGTTTTAGAAATGTGCAGTTGCTCCGACAGTTCTTTGGTATTCACTTTGGCATCTAACTGCAAAGCTTGAAGTATCTTTATATCCGTTTCGTCCAACTGAGCCATAGTCTTTTTTCCTGTTTTTAGTTGTTTAGTACATCCGATTTAGGAAAATGGATGTTGTTTTTCAGCAAAAATAGGAAAAATATCGTATTTTAAACAGCTATATAGGAAAATAATCTATTATAGATAACTTTGCACCGACTAAAAATAACTGAAATATGGAAACAGCAACTCTTTTAAGTGCAACGCACAAATGCGTATTGATAATTGATAATGTACAGCCCACGGGCATAGTTGCCAATATTGCCAGCGTACTATCTATGACGTTAGGCGATAAAGTCGGTAATATTGTAAGCCATGATGTGTATGACAAGCAGGGTGAAAAACATTTAGGCATTACCCAGCTTCCCATTCCAATACTTGGCGCCTCACAAGAAAAGATAAAAGAGATACGCGATCATCTGATTTCATTGGATCGAAGGGATTTGGTATTGGTGGATTTCTCTACGGTTGCCCAATATTCCAAGACTTATGAAGAATATGAGCAGGCAATGAAAGAAACAGATAATAATGATTTGCATTATATTGGCATTGGCGTTTATGCAGAAAAGAAAATCGTCAATAAATCAACCGGAAATTTAAGCTTAATTCGATGAAGTGTAGACAGGTTTTATATCATGCACGTATCAGCACATTCACGGGCTGATACGTGGCATTGTTTTGATTATCAAAAGAACGGCTTTAAATTCTACGATAAACTTCATCAAATGGTACTCTGCAGCGTTCGTGTAATCAGAATGATCGATGTGCTGTATATCACTAATTCGTGATGAGATATTTAATTACGATGTCCTGTACTCATTCGGTGAACATCCTATAATACGCTTAAATGCTTTACTGAAATATTGCGGATATTGATACCCCAAAGCATAGGCTACATCGCTGACTGATTTGTTTGGGTCGGCAAGCAATTCTTTTGCTGTATCCATTGTTTTTGTCAGAATATATTCCTGTGCAGAAGAACCTGTCTCCTTCTTAATCAGATCTCCAAAATAATTTGCAGACAGATGCAGTTGGTCTGCACAATAAGCCACGGTCGGCGTACCGAATTTCGAGGGTTTGTCCGACGTGAAATAGTCGTTCAGCAACGCTTCAAAAGAACTAAGTGCATCTTTGTTCTCCTTTTTACGGGTAATGAACTGCCGGTCATAGAAACGGATGCAGTAATTTAACAGCAATTCGATGGCCGAAGCGATAATCAGCTTGCTGTGCTTGTCCGTTGCTCCCTTGATCTCCTCGTCGATTTTCATCATACAATCTATCACGGTCTGTCGTTCCTGTTTAGAAAGATGCAATGCCTCATTAACGGCATAGGAAAAGAACGTGTAATCCTGCATGTGGCGGCCAAGCGGTGTACCATGTAGCAATTCGGGCTGAAATGTCAGCCACCACCCTTTGGGCTGGAATGACTCTCCTGTATCGTCGTTGCCGATAATCTGTCCCGGAGCGGCGAATACCAGTGTCTCTTCCTGAAAATCATAGAATTTACGGCCATACTTTATCACATCGGCGCACTTGATGTCCTTCAGATAAATGACATAGAAGCCAATGTTTTTGCAGACATGGCGCAACGATTTGATTTTGGAAGCGTCGATTACGCTTACCAACGGATGGGGAGTTTCTATACCCAGAAAATCATTGTATTCCTTGATCGTATTCAGCTTTATAATCTTCTCCATAACAGTGGATTTCATTGTTTTTACGCAAATATATAAAATATCTTCGGGCGATCTGTTTCAACCTGTAATAATTATACGTGAAACCGTAATTTATACCCTATGGAACTTTCGGATAGCCCGTAATTTTGCATCATGGAAAAATAAATAGAAAAAAGAACAGTGATACAAATGAATAATTCCGGACTTATGACTATTGATATGTTCAATAAATTGACGGGACATGAAACGCTGCATCCGCAGATTTGCATGATTGATCTGTCGAAAACAAATTTGAGTGAGGATATTCGGATAATGTGTGATTTTTACGGGTTACTATATTACAACTCTCCCAAGCAGAGCAAAGCGTCGGAAAAGGAATGGTTACGGCTGATTTATCCCGGTGAGGTGGTCGAGATACCCTCGAAGCAACACCGACATGCCGACTATTATTCGGGTGTGCTTTTCCATCCCGACCTGTTGTGCGACACATCGCTTGAAAACCGTATTGAAACCTATCCGAAACGCTGCCGTTGCCGGGGTGTGCTGACAGAACATGAACAACAAATCATAACCGATAACCTGCGGGAGATCGGCGAAGAGTTGCACCATGCCATCGACCGTTATAGTGCATCGATCATCGCCTCACACATCGAACTGCTACTTAACTACTGCGTACGCTTTTGCAGTCAATAAAATAAAGAAAATGCAGCAAATCCGTAAAAATTATCCTTCAAACCGTAATTCATGACCGGTCGAAGCGGAAATTCCAGCCTAATTTTGCATCAGATAAAAACAGGAAAATAAAATGATAGAGATTATGAAAATAAAAACAAGAATTAGGATGACGCTGATCTGTATCCTTTTCGGATATGGAATCGCAGCCGCCCAAAACCCAAAAATGGAACAAGTTATGAACAGTAAACGGAAACACATTGCAGAGGTCGCCGCCCTTACGGGTAAGGGAGACCTCGATAAACTGAAACCCGCTCTTACCGACGGATTAAATGACGGAATGACAGTGGGTGAACTCAAGGAAGTGATGGTACACGCCTACGCCTATTGCGGTTTCCCGCGTGCCTTGCGCGGACTACAAACCCTTGTTGCGGTACTCGATGAACGGAAAGCGAAAGGTATCGAGGATAACCGAGGTCGTGAAGCATCGCCGATAACTGATACCCGCAGCAAGTACGAACGCGGACGTGATATTCTTGCCGAAATTTCGGGTGTTCCGGCAGATGCGCCGAAAGCCAATTATGCTGTACTAGCTCCGGAAATCGAAGTATTCCTGAAAGAGCACCTCTTTGCTGACCTTTTTGAGCGGGATGTCCTGACATACGCTGAACGGGAACTGGCGACCGTTGCCGTAATCGCCTCTTTGGGCAAAGGTGTGGAACCGATGCTAAAAGGGCACATGGGTATCGCACTGAATTTGGGCGTAACACCGGACGAATTACGTGGTGCGCTGGCCATCATCGAAAAAAATATCGGTCGCAGCGAGGCTGATGCCGGCAAACTAATATTGAACGAACTGCTACAAAGTAAAGGATTAATCGCTGATTCCCAAGCCCTGGCCGTGGCAGCGGAGAATGGCGTGAAGAAACAGAAGGTAACGTTTCATAACCGTTTCCTTATTGATGTGGTTGGCGATCTTTATTTCCCTGCAAACTACGACCCTGCAAAGAAATATGCTGCCATCATCGTCGGTCATCCTTTCGGTGGTGTCAAGGAACAGGCTTCGGGACTACATGCCCGTAAGTTGGCAGAATTCGGTTATGTGACATTGGCTTTTGATGCTTCCTATTATGGTGAGAGCGGCGGTTATCCGCGTCGTATCGAGTCGCCCGAGATGCGGGTGGAAGATTTCAGTGCAGCGGTCGACTTCCTCACGAATCATCCGGCTGTTGATGCCGATAAGATTGGTGTCATTGGTATCTGTGGCGGAGGATGTTATTCCGTCAGCGCAGCGCAGATAGACCATCGCATCAAGGCGTTGGCAACGATCAGTATGTACGATATGGGACGTGCCCGCCGTCAGGGTGTGGGCGATTCCCAGACGTATGAACAACGTATGGCAATTCTCGATGAGATCGGTCGCCAGCGCACGGCGGAATATGGCGGAGCTGTACGTAAGGACATCCGTGCCCTACCCGAAAAAGTAGATGAAAACACACCGAAGTTTGCCATCGACTTCCTCGATTACTATGACAATCCGGAGCGTGGCCAGCATCCCAACTCTACGGGTTATTACTCCTACACGAGTCTTGCACCGATGATGAACTTCTTCCCGTTCGCACAGATCGAAACCATATCACCGCGACCGGTACTCTTCATCGTGGGAGAAAACGCTGTATCAGCTTACTTCTCGGAAGACGCATACGCAAAAGCAGCCGAACCGAAAGAGCTGTTTGTCGTACCCGGAGCAACACACGTAGATTTGTACGACCAGCCGGAGTATCTGAAAATCACGCTGCCCAAACTGGACACATTCTTTAAACAATATCTTAAATAACCATTTGAATATGAGAAAATTATTTTTTATTCCATTTTTGTTCCTTCCGCTGACGACTATGGCAGCTTGTTCTTCAGATGACACTCCTGCATCGCAGACGGAACAGTCGACAACTCCCGATGATCCTGACAATCCGTCCGGTAACAGTAAAACTCTCGTAGCCTACTTCTCCGCGCAGGGGCACACGCAAGCCGTAGCCGAACGAATTGTGGAACTTACCGGTGCTGACATATATCGCATTGAGGCGGCCGATCCGTATGCCGAAAATCCATACGATGACAGCGACCGTATTCAGAATGAGGCTTACAACGACCTGCGTCCCGGAGTGGTAAACCTGCCCGATAAAGAAATTATCGCGCAATATGATACGATTTTCGTTGGCTCACCTTGCTGGTGGCATCAGCCTGCCATGGTGGTCTGCACATTCCTCGAAGCATACGATCTGAAAGACAAAGTTGTTATCCCGTTCTTCACTTATGGAGCTACAACCTATCTGAACGAATCAATGCAGAAGATTTATAAAGTAACCCCTGAGTCAAAGCATATTCCGGAAATGCTTCCCGAAGACCTTAATCCGGATGACATCACTACTCCCGAACCACCCGATGATGCAGGTATTGATATGCCAGGCAGTGCTAATGGCACGGAGGCTTGGCTTCGGCGAATCGGAATCATCAAATAAAAAACATAAAATAAGGAAAATATGAAAAAAGGAAATCTTCATGTACGGACTCCGGTTTTGATATCTTAAGAATACAGAAAATAAAATCTAAAGAGGATATCAAAATAAAGCTTAGAACACAAATTATACGAATTACGCAAATAATTCATTTTTTATACTTCTGATAATCAAAGCTTATCTGATTTATTATTTACGTAATTCGTAGAAGTGACTTTCTGATCGAGTTCCGAATCTAGCTCCAAATAGTTTATTGTCTCGTTATGAATTTGGTTATTTTTCACCATTGTGTGAATGGCCGAAACAGACTATTTTTGCAAAAAATAATCATTCATAATCTATTAAGCAATGAAAAGTAATACTATTTGTCAAGTAATTCTTGCAGGAAGCATCATATTGGCTTCTTGTCAATCTAACAATTCTGCTAAGCAAGACGAGTCTCAACAAACAATGAACGAAACAGTTATGAACAAAGTTACAGATTGCAAAATCAGTGCAGGAAACATCACTTTCACTAATGCCATCAATGGAGCTGAAAATTGCGTGAAACTGCTTGATGATGGCGCATTGGAATTCCATTGTGCCGAAGGACTGGATTTCTTCAGTGACCCGAATGGAAAACTGTCAAATACAACGCTTCCTATTCTGCTTGTCCCCGTTGAGAACACGAAACCTTTTACGTTAATAGCCAAGGTTACTCCGGGGTTTACAACAGAGGGATTGTATAATGCAGCCGACCTTTTTGTCTATTCTTGTGATTCACTTTGGCAGAAACTGGCATTTGAACAGGATGAACATGGTAACCACCGTATTGTAACAGTAAGAACACAAGGAACATCCGATGATAATAATCATGATAAATTAGATGTTTCATCTGTTTACTTGAAGATTTCATCTGATACAAAAACCATTGCCAGCTATTATTCCATCGACAAGAAAAGATGGAACATGGTTCGTCTATATAAGAATTATTATCCAAATAACATTTATTTGGGTATCAGTAGCCAGTGTCCTCAAAAAGGCAGCTGCACAAGTCGTTTTGAAGAAATTTCTTTGTCTCACGATAATGTTAGCGATTTCCGCTTGGGAGAATAAGCCATTTATATTGAAGGTGTAATTCTTAAAATGGCATGACAAAAGCCGCAGAATATTTCTACTTTCTGAAAAAGCTTATGATTTAAGTATAGTTTTGGAATCAATTGATAACAAAGAAAAGAATCTTGCTCTTATCTTTAAAAATTATAAGAAAGAGCAAGTTCTATCGATTTTCACAAAGCGCTTTAAATCATCCATTTACAACTTTTCTCAGAAAAAACCACTTCAAGGTGTCAAAAGAGCACAATACTTCCCGCGCTACATCCTATCTTTGCAATGTCATCAGAAATAAATGATGGCAAATGAACCCTATTTTTTTTAACCAATTAAACTTTAACTATTATGGCTTTAGAGTATGTAGTGACCAAAAGAGTGTTTGGCTTTGACGACACAAAGACAGAGAAGTATGTAGCGAAATCTGTACGTTCGGGACAGATGAGTTTTAGTAAAACGTGTGCAAAGGTTAGTCGACTTTGCGGAATCCACCGAAAGGTAGTAGATTTAGTAGTCAGCGGTCTGGTTGATATGATGGCGGAGGATATTGATGACGGAAAAAGTGTTCAATTAGGAGAATTCGGCATCTTCCGCCCCACCATTAAGGCCAAAAGTGCAGATACTGCGGAAGGTGTAACGGCAAGTAATATAGTACGCAAGCGTATTGTATTTACTCCGGGAAAGATTTTCCAACGTACTTTGGGAGAAATGAGTGTGACGCGTTCTATTCCCGTTGATACGGATTATACGGACGGAAGTAGTTCCGGTGGTAACGGCAGTGGCGGAAATCAGGGCGGTGGCAACCAAGGTGGTGACGGCGGTTTGGATGAAAATCCATTAGGGTAAATCTCCTTGTCAGAGTGAAAAAGTGAGTAGTGAAGTTCTTTCGTTACTCACTTTTTTGCTACTATAAAAAATTCACTACTCGATGTAAAATCATTCTTGCCGAGTAGTTCTTTATAAATAGATATTTTACGAAATCCTACCTTTTTCAATATACTTGTTATTTCTTCCTCCGAATAATACCTTTCCCAAATGATGAAATGTTTGGCTGTGTCTTCAAGTCTCAGGTTATATTGATATGCAAAAACTTTGTTCTCCGGATAATGGAATGTCTGGCTTAGAAATAAATATTCACTTTCATTCCAGAACCCACCGCAAGGGGCATATTCCCAATTCCGGCTTTCCTGTCTGTCATCAATAATCCCTTCCGAGAAAATATCAAAAATGAGAACGCCTCCATCAGCCAGCGAAAGATATATATTGTCCAGTAATCGGTCGCGATCACTATCCGGATGGGTTCCCATATCACAATAGATCATGGTGATTGCATCGTACTTACCCATAGGATAATTATTGATGTAGTCACCCAAAATATAGTTGATTTCCTCCCGTTTTCCAATGGCATATTCTATAGAAGCTTTATTAAAATCAATGCCCGTCACCATATAATCCTTATCTGCTAAAAGCGATGTGTACAGTCCCGGACCGCAACCTAAATCAAGCAAATGACTTTTGGGCTTTGTGTGTTGGAGTATGAAATCCACTATCTTCAGAACTGATTCCTGCTTCCGGCTTGCACCATCAGATTGCGGATCAAGGTGATCTTTTAATATCTGCTGCTGAATGTAAGGGTCGGTCCAAATGTTATGACCGGACTTTTCAAATAAAGCAGGTTTATGATCTATGATTCTCATGTCTTCTTGTAGATAGTTCTTTCATATTATTTATTAATAGCTCATTGGCAAACAAAAATTTGTTTTTCCGAATAATCACAAAATGCTTCTTCTTCAAAACTGCCAAACTTATGAAGAATTTCAAAACCGTTCCATTCCAGGTATGAATCTAACTCTTGAGGAAAGAATAGCCTCATATCCAAATTTTGAACCGAATCAAACTCACCATTAATGAAATAGTGCCATTCTATGCGATTCATCTGAGTTTTGCTCTCGTATCGCATAATCTGCTTTATCAATACTTCTCTCCCATCTTTGGTGGTATATTCAGCAATTTCTATGGGCTCTTTTTCATGTTCTACAATGTATTGGATATTGGGATTAAAACAATCTAACAAAAATATGCCTCCTTCTTTGAGATGATTTTTAACCACACGTAATGCTTTAAACAAATCTTCATTTTGATATAAATGATGGATCGAATTGAAAGGAATAAAGACAAGGTCGTATTTCTTCTGTAAATCGAGAGTTCTGATGTCAGCCTCAATAAATTCTATTTCTAATCCTGCTCCGGCAGCTTTTATTTTCGCTTGTTCAAGCATAGAAGCAGTGTAGTCTACCCCGCTGATATCATATCCTTCCTGTGCTATCGGAATAGTAAGTCTACCTGTACCACAACAAAGTTCAAGTATACAGGCATCCTTGTTTTTAGGCAGCCATCGCTTGTAAAATAGCAAATCATCTATGTGGGTATTCATTCCATCATAAATATTCGCATCATAAATTAAATCCCCAACTTTATAATTGCTATTCATCTGATTCTTCAATATCTGGTGAGTACTAATATTTACTTAACCATACAAAGGTAGTACTATTTGCTTTCATAACGAACACTATTTCAACTAATTCACTCTACTCTGTCTGGATTTGATCGTTAGCCGAAAAAATTATTTTTATATTTTTCTCAAAATTATTTGTTTAAAGGTACCGAAAGGGAACAATCTCTCTTGTACCGTATAGTACCTTTGCAAAGTCATCTGAAACAAATGACAACAGTAAACCTTATTTTTTTTTAACCTATTAAACTTTAATTATTATGGCTTTAGAGTATGTAGTGACTAAGAGAGTGTTTGGCTTTGACGACACAAAGACTGAGAAGTATGTAGCAAAATCTGTACGTTCGGGACAGATGAGTTTTAGTAAAACGTGTGCAAAGGTCAGTCGACTTTGCGGAGTCCATCGAAAAGTGGTAGACTTGGTAGTCAGCGGTCTGGTTGATATGATGGCGGAGGATATTGATGACGGAAAGAGCGTTCAATTGGGAGAGTTCGGCATCTTCCGCCCCACCATTAAGGCCAAAAGTGCAGATACCGCAGAAAGCGTTACGGCAAGCAATATAGTACGTAAGCGTATTGTATTCACTCCGGGGAAGATTTTCCAACGTACTTTGGGAGAAATGAGCGTAACCCGCGCCATTCCCATCGATACAGATTATACGGACGGAAGCAGTTCCGGTGGTAACGGTAGCGGCGGCAACCAAGGAGGTGACGGTGGTATAGAGGATGATCCGTTAGGATAATGCCAAATTAAAGTAGCGAAAGAACTTCGCTACTTTTTTTGTTTCCATACCTATTTATATGGATAATATCTCTTATTTTTGCACATA
>Ga0192239_1005_pt1 | contig 80979 bp, 76 predicted proteins | sample Koala_Koa27_G3_FD_131231 | JGI IMG/M metagenome (GOLD analysis project Ga0192239, IMG submission 131231) | Enriched cells from koala feces incubated with labeled cellulose particles, San Francisco Zoo, California, United States - Koala_Koa2-7_G3 ... | reverse complement strand
ATCTGGATTTCATAAAAATACTCCTTTTCCAAACGGAAACATTTCCGCTGCTTTACGCATATATTATAATATCGACCAGTGAAGCGATCAAGCATTTGCGCTTCCAGCTTCTTTTCTTCTATTCATCTAGTATTCGTCTATTCGTCTGGCATTTAAAAAAACACCACGTTCGTCATGACACCGGCGTGAGAAACATCTACCACGCCATAAGAAGGCGGATTACCATCTCGTGGACAGGACGCACTTCCTGGGTTCAAAATATAGACACCATTGTAATATACGCTTTGTGAAATATGCGTATGACCGTATAGTGCAATATCACAACCATCCTCACGGGCATATTGTGCCAAAACATCTAATGAAGAGCGGACTTGATAACGATGACCGTGCGTTGCAAAGATACGATGCCCTGCCATTACGTCAATGCATTCCGAAATTGGATGATCTCCCATATCGCAGTTTCCACGGACATAATGAAACCGATTTTCTAATTCCGGTCGATTTTCCAAAAGCAGCCGATATTCTCGTTCTCCATCTCCCAAATGAATGAACATATCTGCATCATTTTGACGTGTCACAATGGTTTCTAAATTGCGATATAGTCCATGTGTATCTGAAATCACAATAATTTTCATGGATATTTTCCTCCAACCCTACTATTTTTTATATCCCAATTATATATATACTTATTATAACACAACTCACCCAACTTTACAACATTTTTTTCGGAAAAACTTGTAGAGGAAAATTTCCGCATCAAAAGAGTAAGGAGTGTTGTTCGATGAACCGTCAAAATCTCGATCCCAATTAGGTCAATGCACTGCTAGATACAGCAGGCAAAAAACTTGGAATTCCGCCGGAAAAGCTAAAAACCGCACTAGAATCTGGAAAATATGACAAAATCCTTGGAAATTTAAATCAAAAAGATTCCGCTGCACTACAAAAAGTCCTACAAAACCCAAAGCTGATGGAAAAGCTCATGCATTCACCACAGGCAAAAGCACTTTATGAGAAGTTAAGCAAGTAGTGGTGAAACCAAATGGAAATGGACAAAATTGGAAATCTCCTCACAGATCCGGAAAGTTTACAGCAGCTGCAAGAACTTGTACAGATGCTGCAACAAGAAACTGTCGAGGAGAATCCTTCATCGAAGACAGCGTCAGAAAATCAAGACGACAGCTCCAGCGATATGGGGTTCGATGTGAATATGCTTCTAAAGGTACAGGAACTGATGGGAGCAATGCAAAACGTCGATACAGATGCACAATTTCTCCTGGCACTGCGTCTACACTTGAAGGAGCCTCGGCAAAAGCGTGTAGACCAAGCGATAAAATTCTTAAAAATCTATGCGATTTTTACAGCGGCTCGAGATAACGGTATGCTAAAAGACTTCTTATAAATTTTTATAGAAGGAGGGAGAAGCGTGGCACAATTTTCAAAGCAAGAACAAAACCAAATAAAATGTGATGCCATACGACGAGCCAAAGAAATGCAGCAACATATCCTTTTGCCATAAGATCAGCCCACTCCTCCTTCTTTCCCACTGCCCCAACGAGAGACATCACATGAAGCATTGCCCAGAGACGATCCGCCGAAGCATCATGCACATTCATCCAAATCAACAAATTCTATACCGTTGCTGGGCGGATCCATTTCGGAAAAGATAAATTAAATATTATCCGGTCTAGATGGAGATACTTGTCTGATTTTAATGCTTCTCCTGATACTTTATCAAGACGGTGATCTAAAAGATTGCGATAAAAAGTTATGGATGGCTCTCGTGTATTTACTTATCTAAGGAGGTATCCCCTGTGACAGAAGGTCAGATATTTTGGCTCGCTTGGTGCATCCTGGGTATCGGTATGCTGGTCTATTATCTCCGCCGACAACACCCCATTCGCTCGCTGTTTGCCGACGTATGCAGCGGCTTCGCAGCACTGCTGCTGGTACACTTTGGCGGAAGCTTATTAGGTCTCCATTTTCCCCTGAACGCACTCCATGTCGTTCAAGCGACAATCCTAGGTATTCCTGGAGTGATACTAATGGTGGTGCTGCATTTCATATTATAATAATCAAAAAACCGGTGTACCCCAAAGATACACCGGTTTTTTAGGGAGTCGTTTTCGTTTATCGTCAAACGACTATATACACAAAATAACTTACTTCAATTCGACAGTTGCGCCAGCAGCTTCCAGTTTTTCTTTCAGTGCTTCTGCGTCTGCCTTAGAAACAGCTTCCTTGATGGTAGCTGGTGCAGATTCTACAACTGCCTTTGCCTCTTTCAGACCCAGACCCAAAGCGTCCTTTGCAGCCTTGATAACAGCCATCTTTGCGTCACCAAAGGAAGCCAAAACTACATCAAATTCGGTCTTTTCTTCTGCAGCCGGTGCAGCACCGCCAGCAGCCGGAGCAGCAGCTACAGCAGCTGTTACGCCAAACTCCTCCTGGATAGCGTCAACCAATTCAGCCAGTTCCAGAACAGACAATGTCTTGATATCTTCAACAAACTTCAATACCTTTTCAGATGCCATGATAATAAACTCCTTTATCAAATATAATTTTGTGGTTGTATTTTTTCAACCAATTCGCCGCCTTGTTATGCAGCAGGTTCTTCTTCCGGTGCATCGCCACCCTCGGACTTGCTATCCACAACAGCCTGTAGTGTGGCAGCCAGCTTTTGGATTGGTCCCTGAAGAGAGCCAACCAACTGTGCGAGCAGTACTTCTTTCGACGGAATCTTCGACAATCTTGCAACGCCGGCAGCGTCATAAGCAACGCCTTCTACATAGCCAGCTTTTAAATTGAAGAAATCATTGTGACCATCAGCAAATTCGCCCAGAATCCGTGCAGGTGCAGTCTGATCATCTGTAGACATTGCAACAGCAGTTGTACCGTGCAAAACCTCGTCAAATGCATCAATGCCCATGTTCTGGAATGCGAACCGAAGCATCGAATTCTTTTCGACAGTATAGGTCACGCCAGCTTCTCTCATGTTCTTCCGCAGCTTCGTATCGTCTTCTACAGAAATACCCTTGTAGTCCACGAGTACGAAAGAAACGCTGCTTTGCAGCTGTTCCGTAAGTGCAGCAACCTTTGCTTTCTTGCCTTCTAAAACCTTTTCGCTTGCCATAAAAATTTCACCTCCGACAGAAATTCATCGTATCAGGAGAAAACGCAATAAAAACGCACAATTCCACAGGAATTATGCGTTGTATTTCATTAATCGAAAATCATTGCACATTCCTCGGCTGGACTTCCATCTGAAAAGCAGACTGCCAGCTGTCTTTAGAATACGATATATGCTATAATACACATAACAAAAAGTATTATAGCATATTATTTTTGATTTGTCAAGAGGTTTTAGAAATTTTTTTATTTTCTGATTTTTTATTGTATAATCACTGCCTGACTATACATCGTCTCAAATCGATCCCGAAAAGTGTCCATATCATATACAATTAAACCTTTCAATGGATCCGCTACTGTTACGGTGTTTGCATCCAGATCATAGCCGCACAGCAATACGCAGTGCTCGTTCACGAGAAAAACCGCATCATCGCCGTCGTCTGTTGTCCAATAATATTTTTCTACAATATTTGCAGTCAAATTGATGCTCACCCATGTCACAACCGGTGTACCATTTGAAACATATCCCAACAACGTTTCAAATGAGGAGCCGGTTAAATCTGACGCAGTCATACTACTGCCTTGTGCAGTCAAATACTTGTTAGCGGTTTTTTCAATTACCGGCGCATAGCATCCCCAAGCGGTCGAATCATAGGGAGAGCCAATAAACGCCTCTCCAAATGTAGCAGTATACGCATCTGCACAAATTAGATAATCATCCGCCATCGTCAGCTTATCCACATCAAAGCCGGCGTAGTTTAGTGCCATCGTCAGCGAAGTAATCTCACAACCGGTTGGCAGTTTCGGATTCTGTAAAACCGGATCTACCTCCAGCAATGCAGAACGAGGCAATTCGGATATGTCTGATACGGTATATTGTGTTGTGGTTGTAGTAGTCGTTTCTGTTGTAATCGTTTCTAAGATGGACGTTGTAGACTCCAGCGTCAATCCCTCTGTTTCTGCCGTGACGGACGTAGTGGTATATGACACCATTATATCAGATACGTTCTCCCCTTGTCCGCCGATGGTATGAATAGCAGAAGAAACCAGTTTTACAATCAAATAAATTAATATAATCAAAAGCAGCAATAAAAGCAAAGCAGCCATTCGCCGCCGCCGCCCCAAAGTTTTTTTGGATATTTTAGACATAAAGCCTCCTTCGTATCCAATTCCCTTACAAGCACTTCAAAAGTCTTTTCGTTTCAGCGTTTTCGTACCACATGAACTCCTTTGTGCTACTATATAATTCTATTTTCCTTTTTTATGTTTATACACTATTTTTCTCTTATACATTTATTATAGCGCACTTTTTTGTGCGTTTCATGAACTTTTTATGGTAATAAGGGAAAATTATCCTGTCAGCGGTAGCTATCTCTCCGTTCACGAGATTCCGATGTATTCTGTGATCTTTGCGACTCTCCGTTTGGATTGCGCAATCGTACCGCAGCGATACTTCTCGTTTGCGTAAGATCACCATCCGTTTTAAGATAATTGTCATCGTCATCAGGGCGTCGATAACTATCATAGGGATCGGAAGAATCCTCTACCATCGGCATCGGTGGTATCGACCGAGCATTCGGCATTTCTTGCAGGACATCGTCTGCATTAATATTTCGCCTTTGTTGCTCTCGATTCGGCGATTTCATTTGTGTCATATTCGGTGTACGTCTTTGTGCATATGCCGAGGTAGTTTGCGGCATCATCTTTCGGCGGAAATCAGATTCGCCTTTCCCCACTATGCGTGTGGAAAGTTGATAAATATCAGTGGATTGAGACTCCAGTGTAGCACATCTCCCAGCCTCCGGACTCGTCTGCGCCAAATCTGCCAGGGAATGCGATACCGGAATGGTACGTACCGCCTTTGAAGCACGTAGAATTTGTCTGCCGGTATCATTAAATGCTAAAATCCGTGCATATGGTGGAAATTTTTGTATATCCTCTGTACGAATATCCAAAAGTAGATGCAGCAAAATTCGCCGCAATCTTGCCATAGGATAGCGTTTTGTCCGGATGTTTTGCAATAGCTCCTCCAAAGAGGCAGAACGCTTCGCTTTATATAAGCGATGCTCCAGCCCTTGTCCGATTTCTGCAATACCGTGCATCTCTTCTGGATCTGTCGTGCGAAGCTTGTACAAAACCAATCGTTCCAGATTTTCCAACGAGCCGATTTGCCCGGCAGTATCCACCTCCCGTAGTGCTTTCCATGCGTAGGGCGGCATCATATGGCGACAAACTCCGCCCTCTGCGAAATATTGCCGAATGTAAGTAGCACTTGCAGTGCTGTCTGTACTGGGTTGCATACTATGGTGTCCAGCCCCACGCCTCAAGATGGTGACAGGTCGCATCTTGCTTTTCAATGCGTCTAATGCATTGATATAGGCAATCGCCAACGTGTTATTCGGCTGTCGCAAAACATCTGCCGTTTCCTGTCCGTAGATCTGCCCTACCATTTGGGAGAGTACTTCCGGATAGGAATAACCGGAGCGAAGGAAATCATCCATAACGTCGGCGTATTCCGTCTTGCAAACTTGACAAGCCTGCGCCGTTTGATGCAGAAGCTGAATATTGCCGCACTCGCTACCAAAAGAAAGCTCCGACACATTTCCAAGAGCAGATAGAATCGACACGCCGCCCATCGCAAAATTTTCCGCAGGTGCCAACGCATAAGGGACTGGCAGTTCTAAAACCAAATCCACACCAGCTTGGACGGCAAGATTCGCACGTACAAACTTATCCATAATTGCGGCATCCCCTCGCTGTACAAAATTGCCGCTCATCACTGCAACAATTCCGTCTGCTCCACTGGCACGGATCTGATCCAAATGATACAAGTGTCCATTATGCAGCGGGTTATATTCGCAAATCAAACCTGTAATTTTCATATTATACCTCCTGGTTTTCAAGTGCCTTTCATCTCTTCATTGAAAAGACCGCCTGTAATTTTTGTCATCAGACTTTCACCTAACAAATATGATTATGGGTTTCAAGAAATTTTTTGCGTAATTTCTTCATAAACCTCTTGCATTTTTCTCAAAAACGTTTATAATATTATATGGGGTTTCATTTCCCCAAATATTACGAACGAATTTTGCAAATTTTTTTGTAATTCATTCTAAAACCGAAAAGGGAGAAAAAACTATGATTATTCTTGTTGTTAACGCCGGAAGCTCATCGCTGAAGTATCAGCTCATCGACATGGAAAACGAATTCGTTATTGCAAAAGGCAATTGCGATCGAATCGGTATCGACGGTCACTTGAGTCACAAAACTTCTAACGGCGTGAAAGTAGAAGAAGATTGTCCATTCCCGACCCATGCAGAGGCGTTTGAACGTTTGGTCAAGGCTCTGACAGAGGGCGAAGGGGCTGTTATTTCCAGCATGGACGAAATTTCTGCTGTCGGACATCGTGTCGTACACGGAGCAGAGCAGTTCACCCGCACCATGCTCGTTACAGACGAAATCATCGAAAAAATCGACGAACTGCGTGAGCTGGCACCAGTACATAACCACGGTCACGCATTGGCACTGTGGGCTTGCCGAAAAATTTTGCCAAACGTCCCGCAAGCTGTCGTATTTGACACGGCTTTCCACCAGACCATTCCACAGAAAGCGTATATGTATGGTTTCCCCTATGAGGACTATGAACAGTACCATGTAAGAAAATACGGCTTTCATGGCACATCCCACCGCTTCGTCACAGCAAAACTGGCAGAAGTGATGGGTAAAGAACTGAAAAATCTAAAAATCGTGTCCTGCCATTTAGGAAATGGTTCTTCTATCACTGCTGTACAAAACGGTAAATCCGTTGACACCACCATGGGGTTCACACCGCTGGACGGTGTTTTAATGGGCACACGCTGTGGTGCAGTCGATCCCTCAGCTGTCACTTATGTTGCAGGAAAGCATGGCTTCAATGTAACAGAAATGGATGCATATATGAATAAGAAATCCGGTCTTTTGGGGATTTCTGGGAAATCCTCCGATTTTCGTGACATCACTGCCGCTTCTGAAGCCGGTGACAAACATGCTACCCTAGCAAAAGATATGTTGGTCTACGACATCAAAAAAGATATCGGCGCATATGCCGCAGTCATGAACGGTCTGGACGCTGTCATCTTTACCGGTGGTATCGGAGAAAATGCACCAAACTGTCGGGAAGAGGTTTGCACCAACTTGGAATATTTAGGAATCAAGCTGGACAAGGCGGCAAACGACTTCAAGGGAGAACTGCGTAAAATTTCTACGCCTGATTCTAAAGTAGAGGTTTGGGTAATCCCCACCAACGAGGAATTACTGATCGCAAGAGATACGCTGGCTCTGATTTCCAAATAAGATGTACATTTTATACACGTACAAATACACATACAAATCAAAAGTCTAAAAGCAGGGATTATTCCTGCTTTTTCTTTATTGCAAAGGAGACTTTCCATGACAGAGCGTGAACTCTTTCAAGAAGCAATCGCTGCACGTAAGCACGCCTATGCGCCTTATTCTGGGTTTTATGTCGGCGCAGCAATCGAAACTACAGAAGGAGTCGTTTGGGGATGCAATATTGAAAATAGTTCTTATTCTATGACGATATGCGCCGAACGAGTGGCAATCTTTCGTGCCGTTGCCGATGGAAAACACCATTTCAAACGAATCGCAATTGCCGGTGGCAAAGACAACTCAAATGCAGAAAATAGTCCCTGTTTTCCCTGTGGTGCTTGCCTATAGGTGTTAGCAGAATTTTGCGTCGGCTCGCTTCCGATTATTCTGGCAGATGGTACGCACACGCTGGAAGAATTCTTACCAAAGACGTTTCATCTTTAAACCTTTTCCCCCGTATCCACAACGGTGATTTGTCCTAGCTGACTTTTCAAGTTGCCGACAACTGCTTGTCGATATTCCATACGTAAAACCGCCTGTTCTTCCAATTCTTCTGCTGAAAGGGACTGTATGCGAGATTTTCGAGACAGTTCGCTAATACGTGCCAATTTTTCCGGTGACATAATGTTTTTCCCTCACCTTCTAATGAAATTTCGGTATTGCTTTCACTACAATCACAAGAAATTGTCATTGCATTTAAATTATATTATAGCACAACACCAAAAAAAAGGCAAGGGGGGATTTTTAATTTTCTAAAAGCTACAGTGTAGATTCTACGAATTTTTTCAAAAAAGGCTTGACAACCGCTCTGCTTTATGTTATAATATCTAATATATTAAGATAAATGCTTTGATGGGAAACAAGAGAACAGGCGTTCTGTGCAGAGAAGCGGCGTTTGGTGCAAGCCGAAGAGAACCTGTTCATGATAGCTCCTCCCTGAGCTGCTTTTCTGAACCTCGCATATAACAAGTAAGAAAAGTCGGTTGCCTGCCGTTATCCAGGAACGCATTTGAAAAAAGAACTTCACTTTTTTCTGATGCTTTGAGTGGACGTAAGATTATCATGTCAAAAAGAGTGGTACCACGGAGAATTTATAAAAGAATCTTCGTCTCTTTTCTGTCACTATAGCGACGGAAAAGAGGCTTTTTTCATGCAATTTCAATTATAATCATAATATAGAAAGGAAGTCGTTTCTTATGAAAAATGTAAACCAATACCACCCTCAATTTTTCCCCGTAGAAAATCCGCCTATGGCATGGACGAAAAAAACGATGATTGAAAAACCACCGGTTTGGTGCAGCGTGGATTTACGTGACGGAAATCAGGCACTGATCACACCGATGAGCCTAGAAGAAAAAATTGAGTTTTTCCAGTATCTTGTCAAAATCGGATTCAAAGAAATCGAAATTGGTTTTCCTGCCGCTTCTGAAACAGAATATCAATTCTGCCGCACATTGATTGAACAGAACATGATTCCAGACGACGTCACCATTCAAGTGCTGACACAAGCACGGGAACATATTATCGCAAAAACATTTGAGGCATTAAAAGGTGCAAAGCATGCCATTGTACATCTTTATAATTCCACCTCTTTGGCACAGCGAGAACAGGTATTCCGTAAAAGCAGAGAAGAAATTGTCGATATTGCTGTAAAAGGTGCAGAACTTTGCAAAGCGTATCGTAAAAAAGCAGAGGAACACTTTCGCTTTGAGTATTCTCCGGAAAGCTTTACCGGAACAGAACCGGAATTTGCACTAGAAATCTGCAACGCCATTTTACAGGTTTGGGAACCATCTGAGTCAAATTCCGTCATTATCAACTTGCCAGTGACAGTTTCTCACTCTATGCCACACATTTATGCAAATCAGGTAGAATATATGAATAACCATCTCCATAAACGGGAAAACGTCATTATTTCTCTCCACCCACACAACGACCGTGGCTGTGCTGTTGCAGACAGCGAATTGGGATTACTCGCAGGTGGCGACCGCATCGAGGGGACATTATTCGGAAATGGCGAACGCACCGGTAATGTGGACATTATCACATTGGCAATGAATATGTATTCCCAAGGCATAGACCCAAAACTGGATTTTTCCAATATGCCAGAAGCAGTAGAGCTTTACGAACGTGTCACGAGAATGCACGTCTACGAACGTTCCCCTTATAGTGGACAACTTGTTTTTGCAGCGTTCAGTGGTTCACATCAGGATGCAATTGCAAAAGGAATGCACTGGAGAGAGGAACACAACTATAAAGACTGGACTGTACCGTATCTGCCCATCAACCCGTCAGATGTAGGACGTGTTTATGAAACAGACGTCATTCGTATTAATAGTCAATCCGGTAAAGGGGGCATTGGCTATTTGATGGAATCAAAATATGGTTTTCATATTCCACCAAAAATGCGTGAATCCTTTGGCTATCTCGTAAAAAACGTTTCTGACCATGCTCATAAGGAATTACTGCCGGAAGAGGTTCGCCAAATTTTTGAGGACGCTTATGTGAATATTGAATCACCGCTGACCTTGCCGGAGGTACACTACACGCAAAAAGGCAAAGGTATCATCGAAGCAACTGTGACAATTCATTATCAAGGTCGAACCGAAACGGTTCACGCAGAGGGCAATGGTCGCTTGGACGCTGTGTCCAATGCACTGAAAAAATTCCTCCAAATGCGCTATAAGCTAATGACTTACAATGAACACGCTTTAGAAGTATGTTCCAACTCACAAGCAGTATCCTATGTCAGCTTGGAAAAGAACGACAAAACGTTCTGGGGCGTAGGCATTCAATCAGATATTATCAATTCTTCCATCTCCGCCTTGACTAGCGCATTAAATCGGCTGTTGGAAGGCAAAGTGTGAACGTTTTTCATTGCACGCAAATAAAAATTGCTTTTGGTTTGCAAAATAACCAAAAGCAATTTTTTATGATAGAGAAATTTTTTACACAATGCGCTTGCAAGTTGCGGAAAAATGTTGTATAATAAAAAGGATACGAGATTAAAGGAGTGGATACACATGATCTTATTGGATGAACTGCGTGTCACGATGACGGATTATCAAAAGGATTTAAAAGAACTCTATGAAGTGCTTGGCATTGAAAAGGCACAAGCACGCTATGATGCACTACAAACACAAGTGGCATCACCCGGCTTTTGGGATGATTTGGAAAATTCCCAAAAGGTATTACAGGAATCAAAAGCTTTGGAAAATCGAATCAATCAATATAAAAAAATGGAAACAGAATTAGATGATATTTTGACTTTGATTGAATTGACACAAGAAGAGGGGGAAACAGAGAGCAACAGCGAACTCAATCAAGAAGCAGATGCATTCGTAAAGAAACTGGAATCGTTAAAGCTGGCGTCGCTGCTCACTAGCGAATACGATGCGTCCAATGCAATTCTTACCTTTCACGCTGGTGCAGGCGGTACAGAGGCACAGGATTGGGCGGAAATGCTCTATCGAATGTACCATCGCTGGGCAGAGCGACACGATTATAAAGTAGAATTGTTGGACTATCTGGACGGCGACGAGGCCGGCTTAAAAAGTGCGTCCATTTTGATTTCCGGCGATAATGCCTATGGCTTTTTAAAATCGGAATCCGGTATACATCGGCTGGTACGCATCTCCCCGTTCGACGCCTCCGGCAGACGACACACCTCTTTCGCTGCGTTAGAAGTTATGCCGGAAATCGACGATTCTATGGAAGTGGATATTCGTCCGGAAGATATTAAAATGGACGTATTCCGTTCCAGCGGTGCAGGCGGACAGCACATCAACAAAACGAGTTCGGCAGTACGATTAACGCACTTACCTACCGGAATTGTGGTATCTTGTCAAACGCAACGGAGTCAATTCCAAAACAAGGATTATGCAATGAAAATGCTGCGAGCAAAGCTCGTGAAAATCAAAGAACGAGAACACTTAGATAAAATTGCTGACATTAAGGGCGTACAAAAAGAAATCGCTTGGGGGGCACAAATTCGCTCTTATGTTTTCATGCCCTACACACTGGCAAAGGATCATCGAACCGGCTTTGAAAACGGCAACATTCAAGCGGTAATGGACGGTGATTTAGATGGCTTTATCAACGCTTATCTAAAGGCACTATCGAGTGGCGAACTGCAAAAATAAAAAAATAAAAGAGTGATATTATGAAATTAGGTATGGTTGGACTACCCAACGTGGGAAAGTCAACGCTGTTTAATGCACTGACAAACGCAGGTGCTGAATCGGCAAACTATCCGTTCTGCACCATTGAAAAAAATGTGGGAATTGTTTCTGTACCGGACAGTCGTTTAGATCGACTGGCGGAAATGTACGAACCGGACAAATTCACACCGGCAACACTGGAATTTGTGGATATTGCGGGACTTGTCAATGGTGCCTCTAAAGGCGAGGGACTTGGAAACCAATTCTTAGGCGATATTCGTGAAGTAGACGCCATTGTCCATGTGGTACGTTGTTTTGAAGATGAAAATATTATTCACGTAGACGGCAGAATCAATCCAGCAGTAGATATTGAAACCATCAATCTAGAGTTGATTTTCTCTGACATGGAAATGGTTTCACGTCGTATCGACCGCACCAAAAAGGCATTAAAAGGCGACAAAAAATTACAGGGTCAAGTAGACTTTTTGGAAAGCCTCTTGGCGCATTTGGAAGATGGAAAGTCAGCAAGAAGCTATGACTTTAACGAAGAGGAGCTGGAATGGCTGCGTGATATGCCGCTGTTATCCGCAAAACCGGTGATTTATGCGGCGAATCTCTCGGAAAATGATTTTCGAAGCAGCTTGAAGTCCAATGTTCACTATCAGATGGTTAAAAAAATTGCCGAAGAGGAGCATTCCGCTGTACTTCCGATTTGTGCCAAAGTAGAGGCAGAAATCGCCGAGCTGGAAGACGAGGACAAGGCAATATTCCTAGAGGATCTGGGATTAGAAGAATCTGGACTAAACCGTATTATCCGTGAGGGATATGTGCTGTTGGGACTGATTTCTTTTTTAACCGCTGGGAAACAAGAAGTCCGTGCGTGGACCATTCAAAAAGGCACTCGTGCCCCACAGGCGGCAGGAAAAATTCATACGGATTTTGAAAAAGGATTCATCCGTGCCGAAGTCGTATCTTACGACGATTTGATACGCTGCGGCTCTATGACAGCCGCCAAAGAAAAAGGTCTTGTGCGATTAGAGGGAAAAGATTATATCATGCAAGACGGCGATATTGTTCTTTTTCGATTCAACGTCTAATCCACAATTCAATTGTTTTATTAACACCGTATAAAAGATGCGTTCGTAGATTTGTACGGTATCAATTATGGCTAATTATGAAGGGAGAAAAATAATATATGGAAAAATCAAACAAAAGCCTTCCGTTTTTTTGAAATAGATTCCATTCCACGTGCTGTCGCTACACTGGCAATCCCATCCATTCTAAGTATGCTGGTAACGGTATTGTACAATATGGTGGACACCGTTTTCGTGGGACAAACCCACGATCCATACCAGATGAACGCCGTATCCATGGCAGCACCGGTTTTCACAATCCTGCTGGTGTGTGGCAACTTATTTGGCGTGGGTGGGTGTGCGTTTATTGCACGCTCTATGGGAGCAAAAGCGAACGAACGAGTTCGCAAAATTAGCAGAATCTGGAACAATATACCCGTGATTATCTATTCTACATCGGAGTCGGCGCAATTCCAACAATCCTCAGTGCTGCCATGAGCAATCTGGCAAAGGGCGAAGGTGCCGCAAAAATTTCTATGACCGGCATGATAATCGGTGCAGTCATCAATATTATCTTAGACCCGATCATGATTTTGGGACTTGACATAGGTGTCAAGGGTGCTGCAATCGCCACTTCTCTGAGTAACTTGATCGCCACGTTATTCTACTTCGGCTATTTGAAATTTAGTAAAACGTCGCTCTCCATTCACCCGAAACATTTTACCGTAAAGGGCGGTATTCTATCCGGCGTTTTGTCCATCGGATTTCCCATGTCCTTGACAAATGTGCTGATGAGTCTGTCAAATATGCTGATCAATCGACTGCTCAATAACATTGATGTTCTCGCCACCGGCGGTATGGGCATCGCCATGAAAGCGAATATGCTCGTGGTGTTCCTACAGCTGGGCATCGGCATTGGAATCCAGCCGCTCGTCGGGTATCACTACGGTGCTAGAAATATCAACAAGATGAACCAGGTGGTACGATTTAGTATGTGCTGTACTCTGGTGATCGATGTTATTATGACAGCAATCTATTATATTTTCACAGAACCCATTGTCAGCATTTTCATGACGGCAGGTTCTACCGGATCCGTGGCTGACGTAGAAGCACAGCAGGCTTACGCCGTACAGATGCTCCGTGCGTTGATGCTCTCTGGTCCGTTCTTAGGCATCATCTTCGTGAATAATAATGCGTTCCAAGGCATGGGCAGAGATGTGGCATCGCTGATTTTATCGGTCAGCCGTCAGGGCGTCGTCTTCCTGCCGATAGTCTTAATTGCCAACGCATTGATTGGATTAGACGGCATTATTTATGCACAACCGATTGCAGACATTTGCTGTGTGGTTCTGGCTCTTGTGATGATGCAGATCATCAAACGCAGCGAGAAGCGAAAATTAAAAAATGCCGTACCGATAAGCGGCACAACATGAGATAGCTTGTAAAATTGTAAAATAGGATAAAAAACAAGGCAGCACCGTGCAAAAACGCATCGTGCTGTCTTGTTTTTAATAAATATTTTATCCATTTTCTTCCGTCGTTATTTCTGCAACTCCATCAAACAGTGCCACAACATATTTTGCTAAATGGTACGGCACAATAAGCATACCTATAAAAGCAGCCACAAAAAGCTTTACAATATAATATATGAGCCATCCCTTCAATGGCATCCAAATAAACATATTAGGTGTGATAAAGTTTATGAACCGCCAACCGAACAAAATACCTACTATTAAATAAATCACTGCACATACTTGAGATATACCTGCAAGTGCAAGAATTAAACCTAGCATTATCATATAGCTAATCACATAAAGCAAAATTCTTCCAATAAGACCCGTAAAAAAGCCTATCACAAATGATAAACCGGGATGGCGATTAAAAACGCCGCCGTTTTATCAATTAATGACGGTGAAGGAGTGCCATTCGAAGATACTTCTTCCTCATCAGGTGATGTATTCACAAAAGATTCCCCTTGTGTTGAAGGTTCTGTTTTGTCAACACGATTTTTAAAATTTAAATGTGATTTCAGTGGAGTGCTTACAGTACCCCCCCCCCCGTACTGTATTTACAGTTTCATTTCTTTCCATCTGCATTAATCGTGTCCCACAACTCTTACAAAACGCTGCACCATCAGCATTTTGCGCCCCACATTTACTACAAAACATAAATCAATCAAATCCCTTCAAAAATATTTTGAAACATATATTTTTATTATTATATCACGAATTTTCGACTTTGTCAAGCAAAAAATACAAAAAAAGATAAATTTCTCAAATTTTTTTCAATAAAAAATCAAGCCGCTGTCTCTTTTTCTGTGCTTTTTCACAAAAAAAGCTTGACAACGAGAGGAAAATTGCGTATAATAATAGCAGTATGTATGTTGGAATGTTTTCGATTGTAACATGATAAAAGCGAACGATATGCATGATAGAAAGGAGTTTTTCAGCTATGAAAACAAATCGAAAAAAACGATTGCAGGTCTGACCGCACTCGCTATGCTTAGCGCAGTACAAGTTGGCGTCGTTTCCGCAGAAGATACGACGACGACCGCAATCACAACCACAACGGCAGAAACCGAAGAGATTTCTGTAGATGAGCCGGAATTAGAAGAACCGATGCCGGAAGAAACAGTAGATGCAATGATTGCAAAAACCGTGGATGCCGACGCTCCCGACATTGACACAACGGTAGACACCAACGCAAGCAACAACCTCGTCTCCGCTTCTGTATCGGAAGATGGACTATTCACTTACTCCATCGTCAGCGGTGCTGCACATATCACCGGCTATTTGGGAGATGATCCGGACGTCGTTATTTCGGATGTGATTACGGTCACTTCGGATTCCGGAGATGTGACAGAATACATTGTAAACTATATCGACACCGAATCATTCTATGGCAATACGCTAATCACCTCGATTAGTATACCGGATACTGTCGTAGGGATTGGCGGCAGTGCTTTTACCGGATGTACAAACTTGACAGAAATCAACTTTTCTTGGGGACTGAAATCGATTAACATTGATGCCTTTTGTTCGTGTACATCATTGACGACAGTGGAGCTGCCGGACAGCCTGACAACAATGGGCGACGAAATATTCGCTTATTGCTCTTCTTTGGAGAGTATTACAATTCCCGGATCTGTAACCACAGTTAGTACAAGTGCATTCGCCTATTGTACAAGCCTGACAAACGTGGTATTAGAAGAAGGCGTAACAAATATCGGAGAGAGTGCATTCTACAATTGTTCTGCACTGGAGACAATTAATTTACCGGAATCTAGCTTAGTTCGGATTTTAAGCGATGCTTTCTGCTACAGTGGAATCACTTCTTTTGATATGCCAGACAGCATAACCAGCGTAGCTGCCGGTTCTTTTGGACACTGCTAAAATTTGAAATCGGTTACTTTTTCAACAGGACTCACTACGATTGGAAAGGACACATTCGCATATTGTGGTCTAGAAACATTGGATATTCCAGACAATATCACGAAGATTAACGCCAGTGCGTTCGCCTATTGTACAAGTTTAACTTCCATCAACTTACCGAGTTCGTTAACCACGCTGAGCGACCTTGCATTCTATGGTTGTTCCTCTTTGACGAGTATCGTCATTCCCGATTCCATCACAAAAATTAGTAACAACACGTTTTATCGCTGCACTAGTCTGTCAAGCATAGACTTTGGATTCGATCTTACCTCCATTGGCAGTTCTGCGTTCTACGGCTGTACTTCGCTGGAATCCATTACGTTCCCAGATAGCCTCACCACAATTTCTGACAGTGCTTTTGCCGAATGTTCGAATTTGACAACGCTGGTGCTGTCGGATTCTATCACCTCCATTGGAAAATGGGCGTTTTATAACGACACGAGTCTGACGTCCCTGACGATTGGAAGTGGCTTAACGAAGTTGGATAACTACGTATTCTATCGCTGCTCTGCACTGGAAACGCTAGTAATTCCGGATAATATCCAGACAATTGGGCAGTACACCTTTGCAAGCTATACCGCTCTATCCGATGTTACTCTGTTAGAAACACTCACTTCTATTGGAAAATATGCTTTTGTCACTTGTCCGTCCTTATTAGAAATCACTATTCCTGTAGGAATTTCTATCATTGATGCTTATGCGTTCGGTTACTCCATTTCCGGCGATGTACTGACAAATGACGAAGCCATGACAATTTATGGTTATACCGATTCCTCCGCAGAACGGTATGTAATTGAATATGATGTAAACTTTGTAGCACTAGATGCACCGTCAACGACAACAACAACCGTTGCAACCGATACAACCACCACGACAACAACTACCGCAACTGATATACCAATTGCGATAGGCACCACAGATACCACAGGCGACGGCACAGCTTCACTCTACGGCGATATCAACCTAGCCGGTACTGTTACTTTGTCTGACCTTGTACAGCTGAATAAAGCAGTTTCTGGTTCTATCGAATTGAACGCTACCGCAAAACTGAACGCTGATTGTTATTATGACAACAACATTGATGCAAGCGATTCTTTGGCACTGCTGCAATTTCTCGTACAAACATCCACTGATTTACCGGTGATTCCATCATAAACAAAATCCATCATAACCATCCTAGCGAGGCAGTTTCAAAAAACTGTCTTGCTTTATTGATTTTTGAGTTCACAAAAAATCCATATAAAATATTGAAAATCCACTTGTATTTTTGGCAATCGTGTAGTATACTAAAAAATGAATGCGAGTTTAAAAAACACTCGTTGTTGATACTGTAGAAGGGAAGTAGGTTTGAACATGACAAAAATTACAATCTTTTCCGGATTTTTAGGTGCCGGAAAAACAACCCTAATCAAAAAATTAATCGCAGAAGCATATACCGGCGAAAAGCTCGTGCTGATTGAGAACGAATTTGGCGAAATCGGCGTAGACGGTGGATTCCTGCAGGACGCTGGTGTTGAAATTACAGAGATGAACTCTGGCTGCATCTGTTGCAGCTTAGTTGGTGACTTCGGAAAAGCACTGCTTCAGGTGCTGGAGCAATACCATCCAGATCGAATTCTCATCGAACCATCCGGCGTCGGAAAGCTTAGCGACGTCATTCGTGCAGTACAGAATATCCACGCCCACGATGTGACTTTAGACGGTTTCACGACAGTCGTTGATGCAAAAAAATGCAAAATGTATCAAAAGAATTTTGGCGAATTTTTCAATAACCAAATCACATACGCAAGCTGCTTGATTTTAAGCCATACTGCTGGTTTGGTACAGTCAAAACTAGACGACTGTGTCAAACGCCTTCGTATCTGTAACGCAAAAGCTCCTATCGTCACAACCGATTGGGCAGAGCTTACCGGCGCACAGCTGCTGGACGCAATGCGACAAAACAATACGCTGGACGATGAGCTAAAAGCACTATTGGAAGAGGCAAGGGAACAGGATCACCATCATCACCATGACCACGAACACGATCATGCACATGAACACGAAGAGGGACACCACCACCACGATCGCCACCACGAGGAATGCTGCGGTCACGAACATGAACATGAACATGAACACCACCATCATCATGCCGACGACGTTTTCACCAGCTGGGGAATTGAATCTGCGAAGAAATATACTGCAGAGGAAATCACAGCTGCACTGGAATCTCTATCCAACGAAAAGAAATATGGCGTCGTATTACGTGCCAAGGGTATTGTTCCAGCACAGGATGGCAGTTGGATTTACTTCGACTACGTGCCGGGAACACCTGATGTACGCACCGGTAGTCCGAGTACCACAGGCAGGCTTTGTGTCATTGGTTCGAAGCTACAGGAAGCAGCACTGGCTGACTTGTTCCATGCAGAATAAGGAGGCCGTTTATGCCAACAAATAACGGTGCAAATCAGATCGATGTTCCAGTATACCTGTTTACCGGATTTCTGGAAGGTGGCAAGACAAAGTTTATTCAGGAAACCATGGAAGACAAGCGATTTAACTCTGATGAACAAACGCTGATACTGCTATGTGAAGAGGGCGAAGAAGAGTTGGACTTGTCCACTTATCCCTCAAAAAATGTCACCATACAGACCATTGACGAACCGGAAGAATTAAACCCAGTACATTTGGAACAGCTGCTGAAAGACTGCAGTGCAAAACGTGTGGTGATGGAATATAATGGGATGTGGCAAGTAACACAGCTATTCCAAAGTTTGCCAGACACTTGGGCCGTTTATCAGGAAATGTGTTTTGTGGACGCTACAACATTTTTACAATACAACGCCAATATGCGCAATCTTGTTGTGGACAAACTCAGTTCTTGTGAATTGGTTATATTCAATCGCTTTCAAAAGAGCATGGACAAAATGGAATTCCACAAAATCGTCCGTGGCATTAGTCGACGTACAGATATTGCCTACGAATATGCAGATGGCACTGTGGAATATGACGATATTGAAGACCCATTGCCGTTTGATGTCAATGCACCCGTCATTCAATTGAAAGACAACGACTATGCACTCTGGTATCGGGATATTATGGAAGATCCCAAGAAATATGACGGAAAGGTCGTATCGTTCCGTGGACTCGTTGCGGTCGATCCAAGTTTCCCACCGAAAACTTTTGCAGTCGGAAGACACGTCATGACTTGCTGTGTGGAAGATATTACCTACAGCTGCGTTGTCGCAGAATGGGATAACACTAATGTCCTCCAGACTCGGCAGTGGATTCAAGTTACCGGAAAAATTCAAGTAAAACGTCATAAACTCTACCGTGGAAAAGGTCCTGTTTTTCAAGTGCAAAAAGTTGTAATGACCTCGGCACCCAAACAGGAAGTGGTAACATTCTATTGATTGCATATTAAATAGCGAATAAATCAAAAAGCCTCGAAACACAATGAATTTTGGGTTTCGAGACTTTTTGCAGAAAAAAAGCTCGACATTCCGAGCTTTTTCAAAATATGGGGTGGGAGATGGGATTCGAACCCACGATCTTCGGGACCACAATCCGACGCTTTAACCAGCTAAGCTACACCCACCATATGCGTCCTCACCCCATTCACAAGAAAAGGACGATTGGTGCGCCTTACTGGATTCGAACCAGTGGCTTACTGCTTAGAAGGCAGTTACTCTATCCAGCTGAGTTAAAGGCGCATCTGGAGCGGGTGATGGGAATCGAACCCACGTAACCAGCTTGGAAGGCTGGAATTCTACCATTGAACTACACCCGCATCTGTCATCAATCAACTTTGTTATTATAACATAATTCTCCTTATTTGTCAAGTTTATTTTTCAAAGTTTTTTTCGTCATTTCCTAGTGTGGTATCATTTTTGCTTTCATAAAAAAACAGCACTGTAAAATTTTCTTATCTGCATACTGTGTACAGTGCCGTTTTCGTCAGCCAGTAATTTTATTGTCTTGTTCCGTAATCCGATTGAGCTGCCGGTTCATTTGCCGTGTGCGAGTCCCTACGAGCTTTTCTAAATCATCGTCCACCTGTCGCATATGCTTTTGGGTTCTTTCCAATGCATCGGAAAACGTCTGAAATTCTGTTTTCACTGCGCCCAATACTTCCCATACTTCATTGGAACGCTTTTGAATTGCCAACGTCTGAAATCCCATTTGCAGCGCATTTAAAAAAGCTGCCATGGTAGACGGCCCGGCAATGTTTACCTGTTCCTCTCGCTGTAGAACCTCAATCAAACCGCTATTTGCAATTTCAGCATAAATTCCCTCAAAAGGTAAGAATAAAATACCAAAATTCGTGGTGTAGGGCGGCGAAATATATTTCTCGTGAATATCCTTGGCACAATTACGAATGGTACGATATAATATTTTTCTTGCTTCTTTCACTTTCTCTGAATCACCGGAATCAATCGCATCTTGTAATGCTGCATAAGTATCCCCTGGAAATTTAGAATCAATTGGCAGCAACACACGGCTTTCCGTATCCTACCCAGGCAGCTTCACAGCAAACTCTACGTGATTTCGACTACCGGGAATTGTTGAAATCTCTCGCTCGTATTGTTCTGGTGCCAAAATTTCTTCTAGGATACTCCCCAGCTGTACTTCACCTAGAATTCCACGTGTTTTTACGTTAGACAATACTCTTTTCAGATCGCCGATTCCAGCAGAAACCGTCTGCATTTCGCCCAGGCTTTCATAAACCTTTTCCAACCATTCACTGACTAAGTGGAATGATTTTTGCAAACTGTTATCCAACTTCTCACTAACAGTAGATTGTATAGCAGTAAGCTTTTGCTGATTTTCACTTCCAATTTGCTGTAGCTGCTGCTGCATAGTCTTTCGCATACTTTCCAGTTTTTGTTCATTCCCCATTTCTAACGTCTGTAATCGCCGTTCCAACTGCTTTAGGCTATCCTGCGTGGCAATACGCATACGTTCCTGTCGATCCACCAAAAGCTGTGCCATATCGTCTAATTTTTGCGATTGTGCTGCAGCGGTATTCCGCTGTAATTCCGTCAGCTGCGACCCTAGGTACTGCACATTTCTCTGCACCTGATCCGAAATTTCCTCTCGCAGCTGCCGTTGTGAGACCTGGGTTTGCTGCTCCAAACGTTCCAAAGATTCTGCATGACTATCCTGTGGCTTACGCAGCAATAACACCAAAACAGCACCTAACAGCCCCAAAATCAAGATGCATAATATCATCAATGCCATATTCATTTCATATACACTCCTTAAAAACTCCCCTTATGGGGAGTTTTTTCTCAATCCTGACCACTCTTTTTCCTTGGTTCTTGCCCGTGTCCGATCTGATGTACGCTGCTGTGCTGCATCGTCTGTTCATAGGACACTAGCATTTCACCATCATCATCATCATCGTCCACAATGCTATGATACCCATCATTCTGTTCTTCGTCGGAATCAAGTGTTTTTCCATCGGTAATGCGCAATTCTTCTTTTTCTTCCTTCGTCATTTTCGTGTGCATAATAATCCGCACCGTCAAGAATATTACAACAATAATCACTGCAGCAATTCCCACATACATTACCAACGACGCCCAGTCAATATCCAATGCATGAAAATCTAAGTCTACTTTACAATTCTTTACATAGTCCTTGGCAACGCCGGTGTATCCTGTCAATTCAAAATCCGATACTGCTTTCAGCGACATAGACTTACCCGAATCTGTTTCAATAGTGATCACATCATCGCTATCTTCATCGTCGTCCGCCTCAGTAATACCAAAGGCATAATCGCCAATCGAAGTCACACGCTTTGGCAAGGTGACCGATTTCAGACTATCGCAGCAAAAGAACGCATATTCGCCGATTTCCAAGTCTTCCCCTTCGCTGCCATCCTCATTATCTGCACCTTCGAAAACCAATTCTGTCAGTCCTGTGCAATCTGAAAACGCTGTTGTTTTTATATTCGTAACCGTTTCCGGAATCGTGATACTCGTTAGCCCTGTGCAATAGTCAAACGCCATTTCACCAATATATTGTAGTTTTGCACCGAAATCAATCTGTGTCAAATTACTTGCCGAAAAAAATGAACCTGCATAAATAACAAGCACCTCATCTGGTACAGTAAATGATGTATCTGTCTTCCCCGCTGGATAGAGATACAAAATCGATTGATCTGCACTATAAACCACGTTATCTTCTACGGTATAGTTGGAATTATCCTCATCAATTGTAACTGTTTCCAGATTTTGACAGCCAAGAAAGCTCATCGCACCAATATCTTCCAATGTAGACGGTATATGAAATTCCGTCATACTCATACAGCCGTAGAACATATATGCGCCTAGCTCCGTGATGTTTTCCGGAATCTCCACGCTCTCTAAAGCAATACAATAATAAAACAATTGATCCCCAATCGTTGTCAAAGTATCTGGCAAAGTAATCTCTTCTAACGATGTACAATAACCAAATGCCATTGCACCAAGGCTCGTGGTTTCGTCACCCAGTGTTATGCTGGTCAGCGCAGTACAATCAAAAAAACAGCCATCCGGAATTTCTGTGACGCTATCTGGAACGGTAACGCTCGTGAGTGCAGTACAGCCGTAAAATGCCGCTTCTTCAATCTCCGTCACAGAGGAGGGAATTGTCATACTTTGTAAATTTTCACAATTTGCAAATGCTTCTTCTCCAATAGAAACCACCGTATAACCGTCGATAGATGGCATTATGCTCACGTTCGTCGCCGAAGTGTCACAGCTTGTCACCTCCACATCTGTCTGATCCAAATAGCTATATGTCAGCGTTCCGTCAGTAAACGAAGTACTATCGGAAGTGGAACTATCGTCTGCAAAAGAGACCCCAGATGAGGCAGCACCGACGAAAGAGATTCCAAATAATAGTGCAGCGACGGCAACAATGCCACGACAAACCTTTTGATGATTCATGATTGATAAAACAGTCCTTCCTTTTTACATACAGACGATGAAATTATTTCTTCTTTTTCTTCGCATTCTTTTTTCCGGAATTCTTCTTTTTGTCAGAGCCTTGCTGTCGATTCTGATAGACTGCATTGCGTGTGGTTGGTCGAATTTGATTTCGCTTTTTATAAATCAAAACAATAACGACAATTCCAGCTGCCACCACAACCACAATTCCAATGCCAATGAGGTAATAGACCAGATTACTGCCATCTGCTTCCCATGCTTCTATATATTCTGCCACGGCGTCATTTCCGGCGTTACTTACCACCAACTCATCCATTTTTTCTTCTTCACTGGTTTCAGAGGCTGTATAATAGCCCCATGCCTCGTCGCCGATTTCTGTAATGGTCGAGGGCAGCGATAGCTTTACCAAATTCGCACAGTTATAAAAACACTGTGTGCCAATCGAAGTAACCCCCTCTGGCACCGTGATTTCTGATAATTCTGTACAGGCATAAAAACAGTGATCCCCAAGGGATTGTAAAGTGGAAGGCAAAGAAACAGTCTCCATTGCGACACAGTAAGCAAATACTGCGCCATTTAACGCCGTAACACCCTCAGGAACTTCTGCTGCCGTCAATGCCGTACAATAATAAAAACAATCCTCCCCAATCTTTGTCACTGCATTCAAATCAATCGTTTCCAAAACCGTCGAGCCAATAAAGCTCCAATCAGCAAGTGTCGTGCAATCGTCAGGTACGGTATAATCCGTTGTTTCCTTTGCTTCCGGATAACGAATCAGTGTAGTACCATCACTGGTAAACAGTACACTATCTTGGGAAATATAGGCAGTATTTCCGTCAGCAACCGTAATTGCTGTTAATGCCTGACAGCCATCAAACACATATTCACCCATTTCCGTCACCGTAGAGGGAATAGTAACCTCTGTCAATCCCTCACAAGCCTGAAATGCGTAATCACCAATTGTCTCCAATCCCTCTGACAGCATAAGGTCCGTCATTCTGGTACAGCCGTAAAAGGTTTCGTTTCCAATCGACTTTATGGTATCCGGCAGGTCAAACGATGTAAAATAACTGCATTCGTAAAACAGAGCATCTGAGAGATTCGTCAGTGTCGAAGGAAAATTGATTTGACTAAGCATAGTGCAAGATTCAAATGCACCACTGCCAATTTCGGTTAATCCTTCCGGCAATGACACCTGACATAGCATGGTACACGATCCAAAGGCACTCTCTCCAATCGAAACAACGCCATCTGGTACGACAATATTTGTGACAAACTGACAGTTCATGAATGCTGCATCGCCAATTTCTGTCACCGGCATACCGTCGATTTCAGAAGGAATTTCAGAAACCGTTGCCGCCGTATCACAGGAGGTAATGGTCACACCTCCACTGTCGTTCTCTCGATATGTATACACATCATAAGTAGAGTCGTTAGAGGTGTCGATCGCAATACCACTGTCATCATCTGCCTCAGTAGAATCTGCTGCGATACACGGCATCGTCAAACTGACACCCATCATACACACTGTCAAAAAAGCAGCACCTATTTTTTTCCATTGTTTCATTGTTGATCCCCGCCACTGGTGTTATTTTCATCGGATACTTCTTCCACATCTGGCTTTTGTTTCTGCTTCAATGTATCATCGATTGCTTTTTCTGCCTTTTTCCGTGACTGACGATTCGTCTTATCCTTGTCCGTTTTTCCTTTTCGATTCCCACTGACAATGAGAATAATACCAACAATCAAAACCAGTACAGCGACTCCATCAATGAATATCCACATTCCGTACTTGTCAAGAAAGCTTTCAGAAGAATCCATTCCTGTTTCTGTCGTGTCTGTCGCAACCTCATTTTTGGAACTAATGGTACGGAACGTAAAGTTGTTGCTGTAATCATTCTCATCGTCTGAATCAGTACAATAGGTTTGTGCCTGTGAGCCGGTGACACCGTACACTACAAAACCACTCACCGTTGTATCCATATCCAATTCATAGCCAAAAGCACAGAAACCAATTTCTGATACACTGGAGGGAATGGTTACTTCTGTCAATCCCGTGCCAGCAAAAGCTGCCATCTGAATAGTTGCTAAATTCCCCGCATCCGAGAACGTCACCTCCGTAAGATTTTCACAGCCTGCAAAGCAAGCCGCTTCCATCAATTCCAAAGAATCCGGAAATGTGACTTCTGTTAATCCTGTGCAGTAGGAGAACGCATACTGTCCGATTTCTGTCAAAGATTCCGGCAGATTCAACGTTTCCAAGCTGGAATACGCAAATGCCCAGCTGTCTATATAGAGAAGGGTATCCGGAAAGACGACATCAGTCAAACACGTTTGTGCAAATGCAGAGGGCATAATCTGCATCACGCCATCTGCAATGCTATAGGAAGTATCCGCCTTTGCAGTGGGATAGTAAATCAAATACAATCCGTCCGCAGAATATAATACCCCGTCTTCCGCTTGTAATGCAGTGTTACCGTCCTCTACGACAATTTCCTCCAGTGCCGTACAGCCATAGAAACACGAATCACCAATTTCTTCTACAGTTTCCGGAATCGTTACAGTTTCCAGCTCTGTATGATTCAAAAGCACAGCGTTGCCCAACTTACTGATCGTGATGCCATCTACCGTATCCGGTAAAATCAAATCCGTATCCGACATACCGTTATAGACCGTCAGCGTTGCTGTGCCCGTGTCCTCATCCACGGTATAACCGTAGTCACCAGAAGTGAACACCTCAATGTCTGATTCTTCATCATCAGCAGAGTTTGCGTCCTCGCTTTCATCATCTGTGGAATCATCCACACTACTCTCTTCTTCTGCCGATACATTCGCCCCGAATGCAAAAGCCGCACTCGTCCCCGCCAGCATTACCGTCAGCAGAATTGCAATTGTTTCCTTTTTACGCATAAATATCTCCCTTTGAAAATTTATTCAACCGTCACGGATTTCGCTAAATTTCTCGGCTTATCCACGTCGTTTCCTTTTAAAACAGAAGTATAATAAGCTATCAGTTGTAACGGAACAACTGCAATCATCGGCATAAGCATATCATCAAAATCTGGTAAGCCAAACCGCATATCTACTGCGTCTTTGTCAACCACATCGCTTTTCCGACAAACCAAAATAACCTTTGCACCTCTCGCTTTTACTTCTTTAATATTACTAATGGTCTTTTCCCACAGTGCCTTTTGGGTCGCCACTGCAATGACCGGCATATTCTCCGTAATCAGAGAAATCGTGCCATGCTTTAGTTCTCCTGCCGCATAAGATTCCGAATGGATATAAGAGATTTCCTTCAGTTTCAAAGAGCCTTCCATACTCAGTGCATAATCTAAACCTCTTCCAATATACAATAAGCTGTCCGCCGTAATCAGCGAGGAAGCAATATATTGCGTCTGTTCCTTATGATTCAAAATTTCGGAAATGACATCCGGTGTTTGCTCCAAAAGATGTACGAATGACCGACATTTTGTCTCGTCGATTTTTCCAACAGCTAGTGCCAATTCAAACGCAAACAAGTACATCACTGCAATTTGTACCATATACGCCTTTGTCGAGGCTACGGCAATTTCCGGTCCTGCGTACGTATAGATTAGCATATCGGCTTCTCGTGCAATGGAACTGCCCATAGCGTTCACGATTGCCAGTGTTTTTGCACCCAATTTTTTTGCAAGTCGCATTGCCGCTAGGCTGTCTGCCGTCTCACCGGATTGAGAAATGATAATCACCAAATCGCCCTCTCCTACCAGCGGATCCCGATAGCGAAATTCTGACGCAATATCCACTGTCACCGGTACACAAGCTAGCTTTTCAATCACATATTTACCAACCGTTCCTGCGTGCATAGCAGTTCCGCAAGCGATAATATGAATATGCCGAAATGCCCGAAGCACCTCCAACGTAATGCCGCACTCCTCCAAGTTTGGAAGACCATCCCGAATACGAGGACGGATTGTATTGCGAATTGCTGTGGGTTGTTCGTGAATTTCCTTGAGCATAAAATGGGCATAGCCACCCTTACCGATTGTCTCAACATCCCAATCCGCCGTTTTTAATTCCTTTTGTACCGGCTGACCAAACGCATCATAAATATGTACACCATCTCTGCCCAAAACGGCAATTTCCTCATGCTCCAAAAGATAGTAATTCCGTGTGTACTCGATAATCGCCGGAACATCAGAAGCAATAAAGCTTTCTAATTCGCCAACACCTACGATCAAAGGACTCTCACAGCGTACTGTATACACCTGTTCCGGATGATCTGCAAAGATAATCCCCAACGCATAAGAGCCTTTTAAATCTCTTACTGTTTCAGAGATGGTCTGAATCGGGCTACCATTATAGCGATAGTCCAATAAACGTGCCACAACCTCTGTATCTGTGTCACTATCAAAGGAAACTCCTTTTGTAATCAAAAAGTCCTTGATTTCCTTATAATTTTCTATGATGCCGTTATGAACAATGGTGACTCTTCCACCACTATGGGGATGAGAATTCACATCAGATGGCTCCCCGTGGGTAGCCCACCTCGTATGTCCAATGCCAACCTGCCCTATCGGTGCGCCATCCTGTTTCATACGCTCTTCCAAATCATCCAGTCTGCCTTTCGATTTGGCAACCGTAATCTCACCATTTTGAAAAACAGCGATACCAGCAGAGTCATATCCACGATATTCTAATTTTCGCAGTCCATTCATCAGGACTTCTGTGCAATCTCGTTTCCCAACATATCCAACAATTCCACACATTGTCATTCCTCTCTTTCATATCATTCACTATGTACCGCCAATTTACAATCGATCAACACAATACCCTATTGATTATAACATAATTCTTTTCAAATTGCAACTGATTTTTTCGTGAAAATTGCGTGATTAGGCTTTGATAAGAAAAAAATTATCCCATAATGATTTTTACTTGCCAAATCTTATGCAAATATGTTATAATATCATCATAAAATTAGTTTATTTCACGAAAGGAATGCCAAATATGAAACGTCTCACCATCGGTATTACTGCACACGTTGACTCCGGCAAAACCACCCTTTCCAAGGCACTCCTCTATCACGCTGGTGAAATTCGTCGTCTCGGTCGTGTGGATCACAGAGATGCCTTTCTCGATACCCATGAAATAGAGCGACAGCGTGGCATTACTATTTTTTCGCATCAAGCACAGCTCCATTTTCCCGATGCTGAATTCACTTTACTAGACACACCGGGACATATTGATTTTTCTGCGGAAACAGAACGCACCATGCAAGTCCTAGACTATGCCATTCTTGTAATCAGCGGTACAGACGGTGTCCAAAGTCACACAGAGATGCTCTGGCGATTGCTCAAACGATATCACATTCCCGTTTTTCTCTTCGTAAACAAAATGGACTTTGGCGGCACAGATAAAGCGACTATCTTGTCTGAACTGAAACAGCGGCTCACGGAAAAATGTACCGACTTTACGCACGCAGAAACTGACACATTTTACGAAACAGCTGCGTTGTGTCAAGAGGCTTGGATGGAAGAATATCTGGAAACAGGATCGATTTCTTTGAATCATCTCCAAAAAGGAATTGCAGCCGAAGCACTTGTGCCGGTGTTTTTTGGTTCCGCCCTAAAACTACAGGGGACGGAGATGTTTTTTCATCAGCTCAATCGCTACACCATGGAGAAAAGCTACCCTTCTTTTTTTGGTGCATCCGTTTTTAAAATTGCCACAGATGAAAAGAATAACCGTCTCACCTACTTAAAAATCACCGGTGGCACGCTGCACGTTCGTGATAGTATCACTTATACAGACAATAGTGGCAACACGCATTCTGAAAAAATCAGCCAAGTGCGTGTCTATTCTGGTGCAAAATTTACGACACCGGAATGCATCTACCCCGGAATGGTCTGTGCCGTCACTGGACCAAGCCACACTTATGCCGGACAAGGTCTTGGATTTCAACCTGACAAGACAGACGCCCTACTTGAACCAATTATGCGTTATGGAATTCGATTGCCAGAAGGATGTCAGCCAACAGATGTTTGGGAACAATTGACACAGCTGGAGGAAGAAGACCCCACGCTCCATTTTCAATGGAATACACAGCACCAGCAAATCCAAGTGCAAGTGATAGGTGAAGTGCAATTAGAAATCTTGGAAAAACTAATTGCAGATCGATTTGGTCTGATGGTTCAATTTCATATGGGACAAATTGCCTATCGTGAAACCATTGTTGCACCAGCGGAATGTGTCGGACACTATGAACCACTCCGCCACTATGCAGAGGTACATCTTTTATTAGAACCGCTGCCTTCCGGAAGCGGTTTGCAATTTGCGTCAACCTGTCGAGAAGATGACCTAGATCAAAATTGGCAGCGACTCATCCTGACGCACTTATCCGAAAAGACACACCTTGGCGTCTTAACTGGTTCGCCTATCACGGATATGCGAATTACGCTCTGCGCCGGACGTGCCCATATCAAACACACGGAGGATGGTGATTTTCGTCAAGCAACTTATCGTGCGGTCCGTAACGGACTGCGAAAGGCGGAAAGCGTACTACTGGAGCCTTGATATGCATTCACACTGGAAATCCCAGATACCATCGTAGGAAAGGCAATGACAGATTTGCAGCAAATGGGTGCTGATTGCCAACCTTCTGAAACGCTTGGAACGACTGCTATTCTCCGTGGTAGTGTACCTGCAAGGCGTATCGCCGGATACGCCAAGGAAGTTGCTGCTTATACCAAAGGAAATGGACGCCTTCAGTGCGTGCAAAAAGGCTATGCACCATGTTCAGATCCACAGAGCGTCATTACAGAAATTGGCTATGATTGCGATCGGGATTTAGAAAACACAGCAGATTCCGTATTCTGCGCACACGGCAGCGGGTTCACAGTAAAATGGGATCAGGTAGAAAATTATATGCACCTGCCACTGCAAAAAAGCCGTAAATCAACAGGCACATTCTGCACAGCGACAGCAGCTGCACCGATGGTAAAACTACCTGCAACAAGCTTTTCCGAGGACGAAGAACTGATGCGGATTTTTGAGCGCATCTACGGAAAAATTGGGCGAAATGAACGATATGCACTGCATACACCAAAAGAACAGGATCCCGATGTACAAAAAACCAAATAAACAGCAATAAACGCCGTACCACAGGAGGAATATCTATTGGTCGACGGATACAATTTAATTTTTGCTTGGGATGAACTGAAAGCATTGGCACAAAAGAGTTTAGACACTGCACATGCAAAATTAGAACACATTTTAGAAAACTATAACGGCTATCGACAGTGCCACCTGATTCTCGTATTTGATGCCTATCGTGTGAAAGGACAGCACTGTGAAGTGGAACAGCACGGCAATCTACAGGTGGTATACACCAAAGAAGCAGAAACAGCGGACAGCTATATTGAAAAAACTTCTCACCGGCTGGCAAAAACATATCGTGTTCGGGTCGCCACGTCGGATGGTATGGAACAGTTGATTATTTTAGGTGGTGGCGCACTACGCATTTCTGCGGAGGAATTTCGACAAGAAGTATTACAGACCAGTGCAAAAATTCGTGGCTTTCTCCTCGAAATGGAAATGCACAGTCAAAAGAAAACCATTGAAAAAAAATAAGAAACGACATCGCATACTATATGCGATGTCGTTTCTCTTTTAAGGAACAATTCTAATTAGTTTTTATCAGACGTAGAATCATCTTCTGGAGGTGCCGCTTCTGTGTTGTTTGATTGTGTCTTCTTTCGCCGAGGTTTTTGCTTTTTCAAAACACTATCCTCTAATGCTGTTTCCGATACTTCATCCACGTCAGATTTCTGTTAATTTTCTCGTGACTTTTGTTTCTGCAAAGCACGCTTCTTTGATTCAAATTCTTTCTCCGTCAGCAATCCCTCTTCATAAAGCGATTCCAGCTTACTTAACAGCGTTTCTTCTTCGTTGGTCGAATTGTTCTTCGAACGATTTTGATTGGAGCGGAGCTTTGCACGTTTTTGTTTATTCTTCTCCTCTTGTTCCTTCTGCCGTGCCAATTCAGCAATCATGTACGCATAACGTTTCCGGTCGCTGAACCAAATGAATACCATTACAACGATACCGCCGCAGAGCAATGCGATACCTGCCCACCATCCCGGTGGTGTATAAGTCATCTTTACGGTATGCGTTCCGGCAGTCAAGCGAACGCCGATCATTGCATCTACTACAACAATTTGTCCTACCTCGCCATCGTCATTGGACAGAGAAACTTCACCGTCCTCGTCTTCTTCCTCGATGACCAGATTATCTACCTTCTCACCGTCTACTTCAATGCTCCAGCCCGGTTCATACGGAATCGAAGTCATCATAATCTGTCCTTCTTCCGCCGTAATCGTACCTTCAATCTTGCGATCATTGTACTCTGTAATATCCCACTGATTCTCCTTCAGAATATCAATATCCTGCTGGAACAGGTCATAGTCAAAGCAATAGAACAAGAAATTCTTGACAATCGTAAATTCATCTGTAACCGTCATTCGCAGCGTCAATTTTGTACCTGCTTCATACGTACCAAGTGTTCGGATAACGTAATTGTCCCCTTCAAAATATTCGCCTAGGGAATCAAATCCACCGTACGCCGATGCATCTATATCCGACCATGTAAACGTACCAGTATTTTCTTCGCTCCAAGTCGCTTCTGCTTCTGCCCACTCGTCCGTCGTCCAAGTATTCAAATAGAGGTTCACCTTGTTCTGGAATCCCGTCTTGAAATAGATATAAATCGGCTTTCCAGCCATCTCTTCTGTCACTTCAATATGGAAATCTACCGTCGGGTCGCCATCGCCCGATGCCACATATTTCACCTGTTCGCCATAAGGTTCCGTTGTAACAGAATCGCTAAGCACCGGATCTTCCGCAAGTTCTATTGCAGTGTAGTATTCATCCCAAGTGGAGAAATTACCGCTGCTGTCGAACTCTGTCTGACCTGCCATCGTACTCAGGAAAATGTTCTGACTGTTAAATGGATTATCATTTCCAAGATGGTCAATGTTTAGGACATCATCATCGACCATATAGCCGATGGAAAGTGCATTCGTATTTTCATAAATCGTAATCGTCTTATCCGTGCCATTCTCGTTGGTGTAGTCATAGTAAAGTACCGGCTCATAAGTATCATTCAGCCGTTTGGAATCGCCGCTGTCGCCACGATCCAACACATACTTGATGCCCAACAACGAATCCGCCAACGGCGTGGTACCGTCGTAACGTGTGTAGTAGCTGTGCATACAATAACCCATCGTTTCGATAAAATTGATAATACGGGTATTCATGACAGAACTGGAATGAGAAATACCATTCAATCCAAAAGCAGCATTGTCGTTGACACAGCGGAAAAACGTCTTTTCTGCACGATACAGACTGTCGTCATACTCCTCCAGTGCATCCACTGCAGCACGACCGTTTTGTACATAATTCTGATAGGATTTTCTTGTGGAATATGCCACCTCATCGTCAATATCCTTCATCGAATCCAGTGCATTATACACGGCTTCACCGCCAGTCGCCACCAGCAATACAGATGTCAGGAATATACTAGCACCACGCTTGTTTCGGGTCGCATTGCTGCAGCACATAAAGTAAAGTACAATCAGATAAATTCCTAAAAGTACTGCAGACACCCAAAGTGCGCCAGATGCCATCTGTTCGAACTTCATACCTGCAACAATCGCCACAAGCAATGCCATGCAAATCGCCGAGCCAATCAGATGTTTACCCTTGATTGCACTTCGATTTGTAAAGGTCGATGCCGCCATCGATAAGAAGAGGAACGACAGCAAGAACGAGTAACGGAACGGCAGCCAGTTCGGAGACTGTCCACCGTGCCACCACATATCTACCGGCACGATCATCATACAAGCGAGCATAACCAAGATTAACAGAGTATAGCCAACTTTTTTGCGTGTTTTGATATTCTTGTTCATGTAGAACATTGGCAGCAATGCTACGGTCAACAAGCCGCAATATATTTCCGGTTTTCCTTGTACATTGACGGAATCATACTGTGCCGGCAAAAACTGTGGCAGCATATCTACCAAATCCAGTAGCAGTGTCAAAATCGGATTTGCTTCTGTATCCGTCAACAAGGATTCACTTAAGAGGAACGATTGGAATCGAAAGTGATAATCCGGATCGGAAAAGTCAAATTTACCGAGTTTCAGAGCATTATACACCGGCAACAACATAAACGCCGCACACGCCAGTGCAATCACAGCAGAATAGAGCGCACGTACCAATACTTTACAGATTTCAGGTGCTTTTCTGCCACGCTTGTCCGTTCCAAAGAACAGATAAAACAGGAAATAAAGTACGACAAAAATACAAATCATGTATCCGATATAGAAATTTGCCACACACATTAGTGCCAGCGGAATAATGAGATTCAACCGTCTGCCATCATCTACAAGGTATTCAATGCCCAGCATAATCAACGGCAAAAATACCAAGCCATCTAACCACATCGGATCAATCAGCTGAATCACAGCATATGCCATCATCGCATACATCGTGGAAAAAATGAGAGAATGCAGTGGCTGCACATTCTTGCTCTTTTGTAAGTAATAGCTGAACGTCACGCCGGCTGCACCCAGCTTACACAGCTGCATAATCAGCAGACTGCCCAGCATAAACTTTTCTGGCAGCAATAATACAATCAGCGTAAAGGGACTCGCCAAATAATAGCCAATAACCCCCATAAATCCGCCGGACAGATTTCGTGACCAGCTGTAGAAAATACTGCCATCACCCCAAAATGCGTCACGCAGGGCTTCAAAATAATAGACGTACTGACCATTCAAGTCCAGACACAGCACCGACTCTTCCCCAAAAGGATAGAGTCCAAACAGGGCGTATGCCAGATAAGTTAGAGCAGCCGGGATCGCAAATGCTGCAAAATAAACACGATTGCGCCAGATCCAGTCTCGCAGGAATGTGAGAAATCCTTTCAAACTGATCTGTCGCTTTCCGGCAGCAGCGGTCAAGGCTCCGGTGTTAGTAGTTGCCATGAAATTCCTCCTTCAAAATTTGACATCGATTGGCAATTGTACCGATATCCAGGGTCATAAAAATTCTTTTCGTCTTTCCCCTTGGACGACAAAACACAAACATAGTTATTATAACATATTTTTATGGGTGGTGCAATAGTTTTTCAAAAAAAGATGTGAAATCCTACAAAAAAATTGATCCTTAACCTTTGTCTGCTTCATCCTTTTCGCCATTTCGAATCAATTTCACTGCCGTCCAATCCGCTTTTTCCAATTGCTCTGCCACAGTAAATCCATAAGGCACCACCGTGTCAATCACCTCCTGCGCACGTTCTGAGATGATACCTGACAAAATCAGCGTACCACCCAACTTTAAAAATTGTGGAAACAGCGGTGCCATCGCTTTTAGCACATCTGCAACAATATTGGCAGTGACAACATCATAGCCACTTCCGATTCGTTCCACAAGTGCAGTATCCGTAATGATATCGCCACAGGAAATTTGATATTGCGTCGGAGACAGTGCATTCTTTTCTGCATTTTCCGCCGCAATCCGCACAACATTTTCTTCAATATCCACGGCGTAAACATCCGTCGCACCCAATAGCATACCGCCAATAAATAAGATGCCACTGCCACAACCCAAATCCAAAAGCTTCGTGTCGCTCGTCACCGAGCGTTCCAATAACTCCAAGCATAATCGTGTCGTATGGTGTTGCCCTGTACCGAAGCTGGATGCAGGGTCGATCTCCAAAACAATTCTGCCTTTTGCTTGGTCTGTCACAGATTCCCAGCTCGGCTTAATATACAGCTTTTCGCCTACGGCAAATGGTTTAAAGTATTGTTTCCAATTATTCGCCCAATCCTCTTCTCGTATGCCGGAACAGGACATTTCTAATCTTCCGTAGCGGCTCTCTGTGTCGGACGCTTTCCACTGCGCCAACATATTTCGCAGTGCAGCCAACGTTTCACTCCCTTGGGCATTCTGTGGGAGATAAGCTGTAACGCAGGTCTCACAATTCGCCAGTTCCATCAAGCTGTCTTCTAAATAATCCCATTTTCCATCTTTTTGTTCTAAGAAATCCCGAAAATCATTTGCATCCTGTACCGAACATCCACGAATTCCCAAATCCTGCAGTTTCATACTCAAAGGGTCGATTCCATCTGTCGTTGTGTAAATATCTACCTGTGTCCAATTCATGTGCCGGATTCCTCCATTTCGCTTCGCTTTCTCACATTTTCCTCCTGTATTTGTCGCCCCTCCGCAATGAGATATTGCAAACGTTCCTCGTCATGCTGCTTCAATGCATCTCGATAATCGGTCAGATTCTCAATCAACAAATCCAAATGATAGAGCAAATTATCCCGATTGTCTAAGAACAGTGCAGACCACATAGTCTCATCCATAGTTGCAACACGAGTCATATCTTGAAAACTGCCGCCGGAAAAGGAGAGCGCATCCTCCATGCAAAAATCCTTCACGTATGCACTCGATACGACGTGCGCCAGCTGTGATGTATAAGCAATCATGTTATCGTGCCACATCGGCGTTGCAGTAACAATATTGCCGAATCCCATTTGCTTTGCAAGGTCTTTCACTGTATGCAAAGCGTCCTCATTCGTACCGTCTACAGGCGTAACAATCAGGTTGGCATTTTGAAATAAATTCGATATACTGGCATCATAGCCGGAGCGTTCCCGTCCCGCCATTGGATGCGTCCCCACATAGTGAATTCCCAACTTTTTACAGCGATAAGTCAAATCCCGCACCATTCTGCCTTTCAGTCCACAAGTATCTACCAAAATCGTACCAGCAGAAATTTGGGGCAACGCATCCTTGAGCAAAGAAAGGGCGACACGCTGGTGTAAGCAAAGAATAATCATGTCATATTTGTCATCTGTCATCTCGCCGATACCATTAATCACGCCCTCCACAAGCGCTTGTTTTAGGACGGTTTCCTGCGTATCACAGCCGTAAATTGTATGATTCGAGACTGCACGGATCACCTTACAAATCGAACCGCCAATCAGTCCCATTCCCACAACAAGAATTTTCATTTTATAAAGCTTCCTCCAATTTTTAAGGATATGATTTCATGTTTCCCATATTTCTATAGTATCACAATTTTAACATTCTGTCAAGGGAGAGATAAATGATAAGTCTGCCTCTTCAAACGAAAAAAATACCCTTCAGAGCCTTTTATTTCTGAAGGGCACTATTTTTTAATCGCTTTCATTTTGTATCCGCAATATTTTTCTATGTCACTTCTGTCATTTCAAATTTTTTCGCATAAATTCCTCTATTTTATCAAACGGAATCACATTCATCTTGTCATATAAATCCGTATGTACAGCTTCGGGAATCAAGAAAAGCTCCTTATTGTCTCCAATTAGCTTTTGAAATGCATCTTTGCTGAAATAACAGGAATGGGCTTTTTCACCATGAATCAAGAGGACGGCGTTTCGAATTTCCTGGCTATACTGTAACATCGGCATATTCAAAAACGATTGGCATCCTGTCACATTCCAACCATCGTTGGAATTTAAAGAACGAGAATGGTAGCCACGTGCTGTTTTGTAGTAATCATAATAATCCTTCACAAAAAAAGGTGCATCTTCCGGTAATGGATCAACTACGCCGCCACCCAAGGCATAACTACCGTTTTTATAATCAATGGTACGCTGTGCACAAAGTGCCTTGCGCTTTTCATATCTGGCTGCTTCACTATCCTCTGCATCAAAGTAACCATTGGCATTTACACGTGTCATGTCGTACATAGTAACGGCAATCGTTACTTTAATGCGTGTATCCAATGCTGCAGCATTCAGTGCCATACCACCCCAACCGCAAATACCGATGATTCCAATTTGATTCAGATCGGCATTTTCCTGTACGGACAAAAAATCCACTGCCGCCATAAAATCCTCTGTGTTCACGTCTGGAGAAGCCATATAGCGTGGTTCACCACCGCTTTCTCCGGTATAAGAGGGATCAAAAGCAATTGTCAAGAATCCTCTCTCCGCCATCGTCTGGGCATAAAGACCAGACGACTGTTCCTTTACTGCACCAAATGGTCCGCACACTGCAATTGCTGGAAATTTTCTACACGCACACCTAGGTTCGTAAAGATCAGCCGCCAGCGTAATCCCATAACGATTATGGAACGTCACTTTTCTGTGATTTACTTTTTCACTTTTCGGAAAACCCTTGTCCCATTCCTCCGTTAAGTATAATTTCTCTTCCATGATAATTTCCTCGCTTTTTTTATTTTAAAATTGTGTATTGGCTATCGTCTACAGCCTCCAGCCATTCATTCGAAGTGTTTTCTCCGGGGACTTCAATCGCCAAGTGTGAAAACCAGCTGTCTGGTGCTGCACCGTGCCAGTGCTTTACGCCAGTCGGAATATTGATACAGTCACCTGGATGCATTTCCTGTGGCTCTTTTCCCCACTCCTGATAATAACCGCATCCGGCGACGCAAATCAAAATTTGACCGCCGCCCTTGTCCCCATGGTGTATATGCCAGTTATTGCGGCAACCCGGCTCAAAGGTTACATTAAAAATAGCAACCTGCGACGTAGACACCGAAGCTAGATAGCTCTGACCAATAAAATATTTTGCAAAAGCATCATTTGGCGCACCGATAGGAAATATCATTTCAGCAGCATGAGCAGATTTTGCGTCGGTTACCGCACCGTCATCACGCCAAATTTCTTTCGCCATATGAAAAACTGCCCAACCCTTTGGCCAGCCAACATAAAAAGCTGCATGGGTAATGATCGCCGCAATTTCCTTTTTGGTCACTCCGGCTTTCTTTGCATTTTCCAGGTGAAATTTGAGAGAATTATCGGTAATCCCCGAGGACATCAACGCTACTACTGTGATGATACACCTTGTCTTATGGTCAATATCCGAATTATTCCAATTTTCTCCAAACAGCACATCGTCGTTAAAATGTGCAAATTCCGGTGCAAATCCTCCCAAGGTGTCACGTCCTGCCGTCTGTACAATTTTATCCATAATTTACCTCCCACGGAAATGCCAAAAAGATTTGACACTTCAAATATTTCATGATATACTGATTGTAGCACCTAAACCCGACTTTAGGTCAATACCCAATTTGAAAATTTTTTGTGAACAAGGAGACGATAATCATGACATATACCATTGGACAAGTTTCAGAGATGATTGGATTGCCCATTTCGACGCTGCGCTATTACGATAAAATGGGACTATTCCCCCATATGAAGCGTGTTTCCGGTGTCAGACAGTTCAGTGACACGGAAGTTGACGCTTTACGCATCATAGCGTGCTTAAAAAAATCCGGACTGGAAATAAAGTATATCAAACAATTCATGGACTGGTGTGTACTGGGACGTGACACCTACCCACAGCGAAAAGCACTATTTGAAAAGCAAATTGAAACAGTGGAAACAGAAATCGATCGCATGAACCATGTTCTGACATTATTGAAATATAAACGCTGGTACTACACGCAAGCGATTCTGGATGGCAACGAAGAGCGACTACAGACAATACAGTCGGAGGATATCCCAGAAGAAATCAGAGCGGCTTTTGAAGAACTGCATCCGTCTGTATAAATCGCTGATAGATGCTGCGACAAAAATCCCATCGGAATTTTTCCGATGGGATTTTATCTATGGAATCTCTATAAAAATTTCAATCAATCGGTATAAGGTAACGTCTTCACGATTTGTACAACAAATTTCAAGAGGATGAGTGCATCGTCTGCATCAACATAACCGTCGCTGTTCACATCTGCTCCTGCAACGGCAGCTTCGTTCAGTGTAACCGTTCCGGCAACTACCTTATTCATAAAGATAACGTCGGAAAGCGTGATGGAACCATCTAAGTTAATATCGCCAAAAGTAACATTTTCCGGGTCGATTTCCGTAGTCGTCGTTTCGGTAGTGGTCGTTTCTGACGCTGTCGCTGTCGTGGTAGATTCGTCTGTTGCCGTCGTGGTTTCTTCTGTTGTAATTGTAGTCGTTTCTGTTGTGGTGGTGGTTTCCGTAGTTGCAGTGGTAGTGGTAGTTGTAGACAGCATAAAGGTCGTAAATGTCACGCTCGCCGTATTTCCATTGTCGTCCATTACACGAATGGTTACAGTTCCCTCGCCGGTAATTGTCACCTCGCCATCCTGTGTTACCGTCGCAATCGAAGCATCATTGCTCAGCCAAGCCATTCCGCCGGTATAGTCATCTGCAACTGTATATTCCATTGCAAATGTATTTCCAACATAAAGATTTCCAACATATGGGTCTAGTAGTGTTATTGCACAGTCATTGGATTCTGTGGTTGTGGTGGTAGATTCTTCTGTGATGGTTTCGGTAGTGGTGGTTGTGGTGGCCGTGGTTTCTGTTGTGGTAGTAGTTGTTGTCGTCTCTGTCGTGGTAGTCTCTGCGTTCGGGTCGGATACTTTAATATTGATTGCACCATCAATCAGTTCTATTTCATCCATTATGTCATCTAAAGAAGCGTCGAGATAAGTAAAATATGGTACCGTTACTTCGACAGTCTCTAGATCCTCTTGGCTGGAATATTCATCCATTTTGGAAAATGTATCAATTGACCCAACCACAAAATTCATAAGCTCTAGTGCATCTGATGCATCCACACCGTCACCAGAGCAACAATCTGCAACAACTAACCCTTCATCCGTCAGGAAACACCCACCAGATACGTAGCTATTTAAAATATTGCAGTCTGCCACTGTAATTGCATCATCATCTATCGAAAGATCTCCCATCAGCGTTGTAATGGTAGAACTCTTACAAGAATACGCCGTCGAGCCACCGTCCCGATCTGCCCACGTAATGGGGAAAGCGTAATAATAACCCTCTTCATCGTCATACTGTAATTCTAATCCATATTCTTCTGCCGTTGCGATAACGGTTTCTTCGTCTGCAACATCAAAATAACCACCAATGATTTCTCCGGATAATTCATCACTATAACCATATAAAGAAGTAAGACTCGATGCTGTAGCAAAGCAAACCAATCCACTTTCTTCATAATCATTCGCATTGATAGCATTGTTATAATCATTACCATAAGAACTAGATAAGCTATATACAGAAACAAAACTATCTTCGTCAAGTGCAAGTTCCAAAACTGCCCTCGTTTCCTCTGGAAAATACATTGCCACCGTCATTCCCAAGGTGTTTTCTGTGTTATTCGCAGAAGCTAAGCTTATATCCACACACGAATCCCCACTGGAAACAAAAGGCGTTCCAATTTCTAAAGAAGCAGTTTCTGCGTTCGGGTCGGATACTTTAATGTTGATTGCACCATCAATCAGTTCAATTTCATCCATTATGTCATTCTTAGAGGAGGCATCGAGATAGGCGAAATATGGTACTGTCACTTCGACAGATTCCTCATCCTCTTGACTGGAAAATGTATCGATTGATCCAGTTAGAAATCTTATCAATTCTAGTGCATCTGATGCTTACACACCGTTATCAGAACAGCAATCTGCATTAAGAAGTGCTTGTGAACTTAAATCAAGAGCACCGGCAACATAGTGATTCAGCAAAAAGAAGTCATACATTGTAATCTCATCGTCCAAAGAGACGTCACCCATCAATGTAACGGTGTCACTGGTATAAGAATACACCATCGAACCGCCGTCCCGATCTGCCCACGTAATGGGGAAAGCATAATAATAACCCTCTTCGTCGTCATATTGCAACTCTAATCCGTATTCTTCTGCCGTTGCGATAACGGTTTCTTCGTCTGCAACATTAAAACAACCATCCAGAATATTTCCAGATAAACTTGTAGAAGAACTGCTGGAACCGTTATACAAGGAAAATCGAACGAGTCCACTTTCTTCATACGCATCGGAATTGGGAATATCTGTCATCGTACCATAAAAACTATTTTCGTCCAATGCAAGTTCCAAAACAGCCCTCGTTTCTTCTGGAAAATACATCGCAGCAGTCATTCCCCGAGTATCCGGCGTATTATTCGCAGTGACTAAGCTTATCTCTGTGTAAGAATCCCCACTGGAAACAAAAGTCGTTCCAATTTCTAAAGAGGCAGTTTCTTCGTCACTCGACGAATCTTCTTCCGCCGACGTCAAAATACTCGTCGCTGTACCCCCCCCCCCATTTCCAGAAAATGCCATTCCAGAAATGAACATCGCACCGGCAGTCAGTCCCGCCAGCCATTTTTTCATCTGTAACATCATTCGTTACCTCCAATAATAAAAATTTCTCATAAGGATAAAACACACCCTACTGATAAATCAATTATATCACGATTGTTTCAAAATTGCAAGCGATTTTCCAAAATTCCAAAAAAAACTATTGAAAAAATTTTTTTACTATGCTATAATATTAGAAAAAGCATATATTATTCTAAAATTTTCACTTTGAGCAAGGAGGTCTCTCAATGGGCATTATTCGTGCAGCCGCCGGCGCAGTTGGCGGAACCTTGGCTGATTCGTGGTTGGAGTATATCACCGCTGGTGAAATGGGGCCGAATACCGTTATGACAAAGGGCGTTCAGGTCACTCGCAGCAAACGTGGCAGCAATAAAAAATATACACCCGGTATCATTTCTAACGGTTCTCGGATCGAAGTCGGTCCGAACCAAATGATGCTGCTGGTAGAAAGTGGCAGAATCGTAGACTATACCGCAGAAGAGGGATGCTATGAGGTCTATCTCTCCTCTTCTCCTTCGATGTTCAACGGGGAGTTGGGCGACTCCATTCGGGAAAGCTTTGAGCGTTTCCGCTTTGGCGGACAGCCTGGAAAGTCTCAATACGCTTATTTTATCAATTTACAGGAAATTCGTGGCATTCGCTTCGGTACACGCAATGCCCTCCAATATTTCGACAACTTCTATAATGCGGAACTGTTCATTCGCTGTCATGGGACTTATTCCATTAAAATTGTTGACCCCATGAAATTTTACATGGAGGTCGCTTCCCGCAACGCCTCTCGTCTGGAATTCCAAGACTTAAGCGAACAATTCAACATGGAATTTCTCGGTGCTTTACAATCCGCTATTGGACAAATGTCCGTAGACGGCGTTCGGATTTCAGCACTGCCGTCCAAAAGCATGGAACTTTCAAAGTACATGGCGACGGTTCTGGACGAGGACTGGATGCAAGCACGAGGCGTTGATATCTGTTCCGTGGGAATCGCCAGCATTAGCTATGATGACGAAAGCAAGTCGCTCATCAATATGCGCAATCAGGGGGCTATGATGTTCGATCCCACGATTCGAGAAGGTTATGTACAGGGCGCAGTCGCAAGAGGCTTACAAGATGCCGGTTCCAATACTGCAGGTGCTGGCCAGGCTTATATGGCAATGGGCATGGGAATGCAAAACGCAGGCAATTTCATGGCAACGGCTTCGGCAAACAACAACCAGCAAATGCAGCAGCAAGCCTCTGCACGGCAAAGCAGCTGGACTTGCAGCTGCGGTACAAAAAATACCGGTAACTTCTGCACTAACTGTGGGAACAAAAAAACACAAAATGACAGCGGGAAGTGGACTTGCAGCTGTGGTACAGTCAACACTGGCAATTTCTGTACCAACTGTGGAAATCGGAAATAAATATGAATACAATACAATATAAATGTCCCAACTGTGGGGCAGAATTGACATTTCAACCAGATACGCAAGATTTCGCCTGTCATTTCTGCAACTGTAACTTCTCCGAATCGGAAATTCAAACACGCTACGCTCGAATGGAACAAGAGGCGGAACAGTCCGCAGACCAAAATACCAAAACTGCAGCAGATATCAGCGACTTTGAAGACGGTGCAAAACTCTACCACTGTCCAAACTGTGGCGCACAAATTATCGCTGATGAGGAAACCTCCGCTACATTTTGCTATTATTGCCATTCGCCGGTAATGCTGTCTGGCAGACTCTCCGGAGAATATCGACCGGCATACGTCATTCCCTTTGCGATTTCTCGTGAAAAGGTGACGGAACAATTTCATCAATAGTGTAAAAAACGTTGGTTTCTGCCAAAGGAATTGCGTTCTGAAAAACAACTGGAGAATTTCTCCTGTATTTATATACCTTTTTGGCTGACCAACTACCGTGCGGACGCTGCCATTTCTGGTAACGGCGATCGTGTGCGATCTTGGCGTGAGGGTGACTATCGGGTGACGGAAACCCAACATTTTCGAATCGAACGAGAGGCAGAAATTCCCTTTCGTGGAATTCCAATGGATGGAGCGAAAAAAAATCGACGATTCCCTTATGAACGCCATCGAACCGTTCTCCTATGAGAAAATGAAGTCTTTTCAAATGCACTACTTAAGTGGCTTTTTGGCACAAAAATATGATGAATCTTATGACGAAGTATTCCCTCGCATCCAACAGCGTATCCAACAAAGCTGCATATCATTACTACGTGCTGACGTAAAAGGGTATACAAAGTGTCAAATCACATCCACACAAGTAAATCTTTACGAAGTGCAGCATGACTATGCGCTCTTACCAGTCTGGTTTTTGCACTATGCCTATAAAGGAAAAAACTATGACTTCGCCATCAACGGACAAACAGGAAAACAAGCCGGTACGCCTCCTTTTAGCTGGGGAAGAGCTGCGCTCTTTAGTGGAGCAGTTGCGATGGTTGTCACATTGTTGCTGGCACTTATCTGCTTCTTCGGAGGTGCTGCATGAATCACCTACACATATTCTAGAGAATATTTTTTACGGTTCTCGCTGCTATGACAATCATGCTCTTCCCGTACGCTGCTTTCGCAGCGGAAACAACGCAGGAAGAAGAATCAGAACAATTGGAACAAACTGAAACGGTTTACTTCTACGATGAGAGAACAGTACTCACAGACAATGCTTTTTAGGATACCTTGGATATATTGGAAGATACCGCATCTCAAACAGAAATGTACATTGGCGTATGGCTAGGTAGTCGATACCGTAGCGAATACTCAACAGAAAATCTCTGCGACGACACTTACGATGAGATATTTGGCACAGATATAGACGGTGTGTTTTTGTATTTAGATTGTTCCGACTCCAACGATTTATATGACTACATTTCTACGAGCGGACTCGGACAATTTTATTATAGCAATGATTCCAGCTACGACCGCATTTCCGCAATTTTTGAGGAAATGGATCCCTATCTGATACGTGGACAGGAAGATTTGTCCGGTGCAATTCAAGTGTTCTGTGACAATTTAATCCGCTACAAAGACGCAGGTGCTCCAAGCCATACTATATCTATGATACCGCCACTGGGATGTATTATTATTTAGAAAACAGCGAAATCGTTGCTTTTATGACATTGCCGGCAAATTATCGTCTCCACGATACGCTTACGCTATTGCCCGGCTGTCTCCTGATTGGACTTGTCGTTGGCGTTGTTGTATTGCTGTCACCACGGGGGTTTTATCGCTTTAAACAGGGCAAAAGTGTCAATCAATATTTACAAAACAGCGATATTCGCTTTACACGCCGTGTCGATCAATTCATCGGACAACATATCACTCGTACACGTATCAACAATGGTAGCAATGGTGGTCACGGCGGCGGAAGCCATGGTGGCGATGGTCTCAGTCACGGCGGTCATGGCGGCGGCGGTCATCATCGATGAAAATAAGATACCAATCTTAAGGAGGGTAATCCTATGTCGAAAAAGAAAAAACAGGAGCAAACGTCTAATGCGGACACACAGGAGAAAACAAAAAAGCAGCCCAGCATCTGTGCAGTCTTCGGATCAATTGCACTATGCATCATCACCTTTTTGGTGACAATTATGCTAATTTTCTCTGCTTCGCTGCATCTTATGTTAAAACAGGACGGCATTCCAAAGGCAATCGAAAGATTAGATCTTGCTTCTGCTACATTGTCCTACGAAGGAGAGAACCGAAGTATTGGCAGCCTCATTTATGAATGGTATATGCAGGGTGCGCCTAATCTGACCGAAAGCTATGCAGAATCTGCTGTCGCTACGGACGAATTTAAAAATGTGTTATGTCAATATTTTTATGATCTGGGCGATTACCTCTTGAAAGAAAATAATGCTCTGCCTACGCTGAACGCTGAGGACTTTGCGGACGTATTACAAAACGACTTAGCTGGTACTTTAGAACAAGAAACCGGCGTGATATTTACAGAAGAGGACAGGACTTATTTTCTATGGGCAACTGATGAAGACTTTCCAGAATGGAACGCAGACATGGAATCGCTTGTCGGATCCGGCTTTGGGCGATTCTGCATACGCTTTTTCATTTCCGTCCCGGGACTCATTACATTAGTTGCACTGCTAGTAGTACTGTTTATCCTATGGCTGATTTTTGCCGTAAAAGGACATTGGCGAAAAGGTAGAATGCTGACCGGCTATGGCGCAGCAATTGCTATTCCCGGACTGCTTCTGCTCTGTGGTGGTGGAATTTTCTTGCTGCTCGTAACCGGCATGGACGTCATCGACACCCTGTCTTTTCTCAAACAATCACTGCCACTTCTGGTATTGCCTGTAATTTGGCCATCACTGGCTCTAGCACTCTATGGTCTTATCTTCGGCTCTATCGGAATTTGTTGGAATAAAATTGCAAAAGCAAAACGTGAAAAGGCAGAAGCAAAGGAAGTAGATGAAATATTGCCGTCTGAAAACACCAATACACAAAATCTGGAGTCCACCGCACCTCCAACTCCCGTGCCTACAGAGGAACCATTCCAATATACGCACATTCCAGCAGAAGCATCGGCGACAGAAGAATCTCCTATTACGGAAACAACACAGCCGGAACAGCCGGAACTCACAACGTGTACTTGTCCACACTGTGGCAAAGAAAACGAACCCGGCAGCGTATTCTGTGGCGGATGCGGCAAAAAAATTTAGTTGGGAGGAGCTTATATGAAACGTTATCTCCAAAATATTCGGAAAGTTGTACCTTATGTACCCGGCGAACAACCGAATTTTCCGGATATGATTAAACTCAATACCAACGAAAATCCCTATCCCCCTTCGCCTAAAATTCAAGCAGCTCTACAGGGTATTGCGGATTCTCAGCGGCTCTATCCAGATCCGACTTCACATACACTCAATGCTGCCATTGCGCAGGTCTATCAGGTAGAGGAGTCACAAGTTTTCACCGGTGTCGGGTCGGACGATGTCCTCGCAATGATATTCCAGACATTCTTCAACGATACGCTGCCAATACGATTTCCCGATATTACTTATGCGTTTTATCCAGTCTGGTGCAGGTTATTTCAAATTCCCTACGAAACAAAACCACTGAACGACAACTTCGAAATTGTACCATCTGATTATTTCAGTGAAAATGGCGGCATTGTTTTTCCGAATCCAAATGCACCAACGGGAATTGCATTGCCCATGAATTCCATTGAAGAAATTTTACAGCACAATCCGGATTCCCTAGTTGTAATAGATGAGGCGTATATCGATTTTGGCGGAACATCTGCACTGCCACTGCTCCAAAAATATGAAAACCTGTTAATTGTACAAACTTTCTCCAAATCCCGTTCGCTTGCAGGTTCACGGATCGGTTTCTGTCTTGGTGCGCCAAAGCTAATACGGGCACTACACGACGTAAAGTATTCGTTCAATTCTTACACCATCAATCAAGCATCACTGGCAATCGGTACAGCATCAATGCTAGATACAGACTATTTGGAGAAAACAACACGGAAAATCATCGCCACAAGAGAGCGAACGAAACAACAACTGGCATCCCTTGGTTTTACGTTCCCCAATTCGAAAAGCAATTTTCTATTTGTCACCCATACGGTGTGGAACGCCAAGCGGCTATACAATGCACTACGGGAAAATCATATTTATGTCCGATGGTTCAACATCCCACGAATTCAAAATTATTTACGGATTACCATTGGAACAGATGAACAAATGGACACCTTGTTCCGCTTCTTAGAAAATTATTCCGAAACATAAAAACATAAAAAAGGCGACTGCGTTCTCCCATTCTGGGAACACAGCCGCTTTTCTATTTTCCTTACTAGGCTAAACCAAAATACGCTGCAATCACTGCCGCTTCTGCATACGCCATTTTTTCCAAATTAGAATCTACTAATAACCAATTGGTTGCCGCCAGATTCGTGTGATAGCTATGCTCGAGCAATATGCCCGGAACGCCGATGAAAGCAGCACTATTTAATACTGTGTACCAATCTCCACCGTAAGTGCCAACACGATTTCAAATCGTTCCGCCTTGACTCGTACCTATAACGCTTGCAACAGTATCTGCCAATTCCTGTCCCAGATCATTCACCTCGCCACTTACTGTACAACAAGCCAAAGGAGCATCTACCGAACTGCTGTTGCACGCATTGCTATGTAAGCTGATAAACAAGTCACAGCCTTCTGCCGCCTTGCCTCGAGCCGTCAGAGACAAGTCTTTCGTCTGATCCATCCGTGTGTGGTAACGACTTCGATGCCGTAAGACTCCAGTGCTGCTTTTAAGTAAAGATGTAGCTTCCACATCATTTCCGATTCATAGTATGCACTATTCACCGGGCTTTGGTTATATTGACCATAATGTCCCGCATCAATACAAATCTTTACAATCTTCAACGTGCCATCATCCAAGAAATTGTATACCTTGCCATCGATGGTCTGTCTGCCAGTACGCATCACGCCATCTGTGCCAAAATAATACTTATTGCTGTTAATGGTCTGCCAGCCAGTCTGCATGACACCAGAAGAACTGCAATAATATGTACTGCCGCTTACAGTGATAAAACCAGTTTGCATTACGCCACCGCTGCTAAAATAATAGCGACTGCTGCTTACGGTTACCCATCCAGTTTGCATAATGCCGTCTGTGGAGAAATAATACGTCTTGCTGCTAATTGTTTGAAATCCAGTTTGCATCACGCCACTTTCGTCGAAATAGTAGGAACTCCCTTTTTCCTCTAACCAACCAAGTACAATTTCTCCCATTTCATCATAATAGGAAACCGTATCATCCGAAAACGTACAGAACCCCAAGGATTGGGTGCCATCCTCATTTAATAGGTAACGCACACCATCTACTTCGATTTCTCCAGTCGCCTTTCCGGTGATCTCGTCCACGTAATAGCGATAGCCAGAGGTTTCAATCCAACCATACAGCATTTCGCCGGTATCCGGATCATAATAACGCATGATGTTTTGAATCCGCTGCCAACCGGTTTGTTGATAGCCATTTGAATCGAAGATATATAAAATCCCATCGATTTCAATGGTCTCTACCGCATAAGAGCCATCACCGTAAACATATCATATGTCATCGTCAGTGACTGTCCAACTGCCTGTGTCCAATTCTGTCACAGATGTTGCAATTGTTACATCTGTTGCCACAGAAACTTCCGTCTCTGTTGCTGATACCGAAAGCTCTGCAGATTCCGCCAAGGTAGATATACCCGGAAGCAGGAACAGACCGGCACAAGCCACTGCACCCAACGGCAGCACTTTCCGTATCAGTTTTGAAAAATGCATTTTAAAGTATGCCCCATTCTGAAAATATGAATTTGGATGATTCCCCCAATGATAATAAAATATGACTGCAATTATTTTACTATAAAAATTCAAGTTTGTCAAGAAATTTTTCCATAAAAGCAATAATTGCCCCAAAAAAGCGCCTTTCATAGAAGGCGTTTCTCTCTTCTGCAATAAAAAAATTATTTTCTCCTCGAGCGATTCTTTCGCTCCGTATTTCGTTTGATGTCGCACATTCGTTCTTCACTGTTCTGCTTAAATTTAGACAGCATATCCTCGAATGTCATCTCCGATGGCTCTTGCCGCTTTTTGGGTTCATATATATTCGGCTTTCCGCCGCCACTGCGGCGTCCTCGAGTCTGACCGTCGTTTTCTCGTCCTTCACGTCCGATTTCCTGGTCGCCACGCTGTTTATATCCAACACTATTTTCACTGCCGGCGTGCCGTCCGACGGCATTGTCATTCCGTGATTCCGGCTCTTTCAATTGCTTCATCGATAGGCTGATCTTCCCCTGTGGGTTGACCCCAATGCACTTTACACATACCTGTTCTCCTTCGCTGACAAACTCATGGATATCGTTGACATATTTTCGAGAAATTTCCGAAATATGTACCATCCCTACCACACGTTCGTTTTCTGGATTATCAATATTCACAAACATTCCGTAGTTTGTGATATTCTTCACAATTCCTTCGTAGATGCTCCCAACTTCGACCTGCATATTCTCCTTTTCCCTTTCTACACGTACACAAACGTTCTTCTCTAGACTGCGTCATATTTCCTGCCACACACCAATTCCATAAAACGACTCAATTTCTAGAGGTATCATAATAACGATATTCATCCGGATAAGCATAATTATATTCCTCTCGTGCAAGCTGCTCCATATAACTATCCATATCACCACTCTCTAAAATCTGTTCCAAATCTTCGTTTTCCGCCGTCAGATTATCTATCTGCTTTTGGATTTGCGCTAACTCCGTTTCCTTTTCTGCAATATTCGATTGTATCGAAATGACACTAACCGTACAACCTACAATTGCTGCGACGATGCCCGTTCTCGTGATGATTCGGAAGAACCAGTGAGATTCTCGTGGTTCTTTTTTTTTGACTTTTTTAGCTTTTGCCATTTTCGCCGTTCCTCCCATTTTTTTCGTTTCTTTTATTATACAACACTTTTCCGCTTTTGTTCAAGTGGAAAACGAAAAAAAAGATTCCTTTTCGAAAAACTTTGGTGAATTGAATAATTTTTCTATGAAAAAACGAAAAAATTCGCACGACTATATAAAAAATCGGTCGAAACAGCCAACACAGCACGCATCTCAGAGCACTGCCCACATGTCGGAGTAACAGCACAACACAGATGCCCAGTGTACACTGATAAAGAAAGAATCCCAGAGTACTGCCCAAAACATAATACCCTCGCATTTCACCACGTGCCATTACCGTCGCAAAACAAAGTAAGCTACTGCTCCAAAGCAACAGGAAGTAAATGTCCTCCACAGCCACGAGCCACTTCCCGTGCGGAATACAAAGGCGCAGCGTACGAAATACGTCAAAACACAGTCCCAGCGGCACACCAAGCAAGCATGAACAGATAAACAGCTTCATCTGCTCAGATACCGTAAAAAAAGTCTCTGGCACCATTATCGAAACAGCTTTCCCAGCAGCGACAACGGTCCGTGGCGATCTTTTTCCCCATATTGCAGCGTCCATATATCACCGGTGATGGTCATATCACCACTCTCTACACTAACATCATTGATATGTAGATTTCTTCCTTTGATGGTCAATTCCCCATAGGTGGTGAATAAGTTAATCATTCGCTCATCAAAGCAATCCACATCCGTTACACCAGATAAAGACAGCTTTTCTCGATTCTCCAAAATTAAATTGTGGAAACCGGTAGGTGTCGGCAGTTCTTTTTTCATTGATATGCCTCCTTGTGTGATTGGCTTCTCTTTTGCAATCTTATCTTATGCTGTCCGATCGCTTCCTATGCCTATATGGAGAAATTTATAAAAATTCGCTAGTTTCTCGCTGCGTTCTTTGTACATTTTTTTTTTGAAAAACGACTTGCATTTTTAGTGAGATTATGGTATAATAATTTAGATTGTGTAGGTTCGTTTGCCTGCCCATTGTAAACAGGAAAGGAGTGAGAAGAATTGACTGCGCTTGAAATCGTACTGGGTATTGTCGTCTTGATTATTAGCGTCGCTCTGGTTATCATTTGTATGATGCAGGAACAAAAACCACAAAATGCTACTTCTGCACTGACAGGAGCGTCGAACGATTCGTTCTATGACAAAAACCGTGGACGTACCAAAGAAGCACGCCTCAAGAAAGTGACTTTTTGGTGTTCTTTATTATTTTTTATCTTGATTTTATTTATGGATATTGTTATGCCACTGATTACAGGCTAAAATTGCACACATACGTTCCTGTGCTTCGGTCTTCGAAGCACAGGATATTTTTTCATTGCCAGTGGATTTTATATGCTATACTTGATTGGAGCAGAGAGGTTAGAGGTAAGAAATTAGGATGCTTAACTTTTTACCTCTAATCTCTCCAAAGCAACGGCAAAATTCTTCCGCTTGGCATTTCTAAAAGAGAAAGGAAAAGTGAAATGAATACACAACTTGGCGGAACAGAAACAATCGAGGGATATCGCAGCAAAATCGTTGCCACTCTAAAGAAAAATGGCAGAACGCCACTCAGTGACAGAGAACTTGCAACAAAATGTCGTACAAATCGAGGTGGTGCGGCAAACTTCCGAAAAGCTGTCGATGCACTCTTGTCTGAGGGCATTATCTGCAAGCGGCGTAGAGGCTATGTATTATCCTCGATGATGGGCTATTTCCCGGCTACGATCGTACGTTTAAGTCGAACGTTTGGCTTTGCCCGCCCGGATAAGGAAGGCGCACAGGATGTTTTTATTCCCGGAAAATATTTGCAGGGTGCGTTGACAAATGACCGTGTCCTAATCGGACGGATTCCCTCTCGAAATGGCTTAAAGCCGGAGGGCGAGGTACTGACAATTTTGGAAGAAGCAGATGCTCGCCTAGTCGGCGTTATCGTCGATGAAAAGGGCTTGCTCATGTTTAAGTCGGACAATATAGCAAAATTGCCACTTCAAATCTCCCGTAAGGGCAGTGTCCTGTACCACGAGGGAGAAAAGGTGCTGGCAGAAGTAATCTCTCGTGGGCAGCGTCACGCAGAACACAAGGTAAAAATTGTCTTTTCTTTTGGGGAATCTACGAGAGCCAGTGTTTGTGCAGAATCGATTGTAGCAATTCACAACGCCAAAACGATATTCCCCGATGAGGTGTTGCAAGAGGCAGAAACCTTATCTCAAGCACCCATTCCTGAAGAAGAATATACAAAACGCTTGGATTTAAGAAATACACCGATTTTCACCATTGATAGTGCCCATTCAAAAGATTTGGACGATGCCGTCTCTATAGAAAAAACAGCAACCGGCTATCGGCTCGGCATACACATCGCCGACATTTCCCACTATGTAAAGCCAAAATCCGCCTTAGACGTGGAAGCATTGGAACGTGGCACAAGTATTTATTATGCCAATCGAGTTATCCCTATGCTGCCAGAAAGTCTGTCTAACGGAATCTGTTCCCTAAACCCACACGAAGATCGCCTCGCTTTCTCCGCTCTGATGGACTTGGACGAAAGGGGAGAAATTATCTCTTATCAATTTTCCAAATCCGTCATTCGCTCTGCGGTCAAGGGCGTGTATAAAGAGGTCAATCAAATTTTAGATGGCACAGCTTCGCAGGAACTACTGGAAAAATATCATGATGTAGAACACATGATTCCACTGATGGACGAATTATGCGACATTCGGCTGCGTGAACGAAAACTGCGTGGTGCGCCAGAATTGGAAACGGTAGAGGGAGAATTGATACTCAACGAAGAAAACGTCTGCGTGGATGTTGTCGCAAGACAGCGTGGCAAGAGCGAATGCATCATCGAAGAAATGATGCTGCTTGCTAATGAGGCGGCTGCCAGAATGGCACGTGAAAAGCACTTGCCCTTTGTCTATCGTATCCACGACAAGCCCACTACCGAGAAAATCGAAAATCTGGAGGGAATTTTGCTGCGTCTGGGTGTTCCAATTCCGAAATTCGATGAAATTCAGCCGAAGCACCTAGCAGAAATTTTAGATGGTACAAGAGGAACGGAGCTATATCCTGTTTTAAATGTTATGGTGCTGCATTCCATGGCAAAAGCTTGCTATTCACCGGAACCAGTTGGACATTTCGGCTTATGCCTTGCTGATTATGCCCACTTCACCTCTCCCATTCGGCGGTATCCCGATCTGGCAATTCACCGAATTTTAAGCAGCTATCTGGAAAATCCAGATTCTACAATTATGCAGCGACAGTACTCTTTATTCGTAGAATCGGCTGCTGATCGTTCCACAGAAGCAGAAGTACGTGCCATCTCCATCGAACGCAGTGCAGACGACTGCTACAAAGCAGAATATATGCAGCAACATCTGGGTGAAGAATTTGATGGTATCGTTTCCGGTATCACCGACTTCGGATTCTATGTCTCCCTACCCAATACAGTGGAAGGGTTGGTACACGTCGCTACGCTGCCTAAATCCGACTGGATTAACGATGACGGAATCGTATTCCGTGAAGAACAAGGAACAGTTCGCTATCGTCTGGGTGACACGGTTCGGGTTCTTTGTACCAAAACTGACATCAATAGCGGAAATGTAGATTTTGAATTGGTGGATGGAACTAGCACAACACAGTGATATTATATCATTCTATAAAATAAATAAAAAGCACCTCAATTGTCTGTAGAAATACAGAACCTCTGAGGTGCTTTTATTATTTATATGTTTTCAGTTAAAATTCAAGGGTGATTGTAGGTGTGTCAACGATATCATCTATCATATTTTAAAATTTCTCCCAATGTACCTTGGAAGTATCAAACGATTCTACCTGATGTGGTTCCGGCTTTTGTAACGGAATCCCTAGAGAAAGAATCGCTTCTAACTAAAAAATTTCCGGAAATTGCAACAATTGTCGCAAATATTCCTCCGTGGTAGTATCATCCTCTGCATATCACATTCGACCTTGAATCCAACAGCTGCCCAACCCAAGATGGTCTGCCATCAGATGCATATTCGACATGACAATTGAACAATCCTCCACAAGCATATCCGTCTTTTCTCGATTACCCAGAACAACAATTGCACAATCTGCATTCTGAAGCATTTTCGCTGCTCCGTTTTTTCGACAATGAGACATTTTCACTAGTGTCTCACGATTTCGCACCACAACCCATTCCCATGGCTTTTGATTTCGTCCCGAAGCAGACGCTAAACCCGCTTGTAGCACAAGTTGCAGCGCATCATTCGAAATCTCTTCACCGATATACTGCCGCACACTGCGTCGGGCGAGTAGCTGCTCCAAAAAAGCATCCATATTATTCTTCTTCCTCCGTTGTATCAGAAGTCGAATCATCAGAAGTAGACGTTTCAAACGGCGTTATCGGATCTGGTGCATCTTCCAATTCTTCACGGTTGAACGTAAACGAGTAGGCAACGGTATAATCCAGCAATCCTGCGCCGGGATAATAAATCAACGTCGCCTCTGAAAAACCAGCTGGCATTTCTATATATACATAACCTATTCGAGTCTCACCGGGTTCAATGTTATCGTTAAAGCACTCTGCATCTTCTCCGAATTGATAAGTAATAAAATGCATCGAACACACTGCTACAGTAGCGTATGACTCTCCATCTGCCAAACCATAGAACGTTCCAGATAAGATATTAGCGGAAATAGATTCATCAGAACCATTGGTAATCGTAATCTGATAAAAGATGATTTCCAAGTCTTGATCTCCATCAGTAAATGTATACGAAGACAAATAAGCGTGATCTAAAGTCGCTGTAACATCATCAAGAGAAACCTCTTCTCCGATGTTGGCATCATATCGTTCTGCGATAACTGCTATTGTTGATGTTGTCGCTTCTGTTACTTCCTCTGCACTGCGTACTGTCCCACTGGATTTGTCACCACATCCCGGCAAAACAAGTAAAGCCGCACACAGAAATAAGCTAAGCAATTTTGTCTGTATTTTGAATATTTTTCGCATTTTCAATTTCTTTCACGTCATCGAAAATTTTCGAAAACGTGTCTATCATTAGAGTATCCGAACCAATTCGGCACTCGTTTCTTACAAGGTTAGAAGCAAGAAGCAAGTCCACTTGTTTCTAACCGAACATCGATACAACTTCGCTCAATCTGCTTCAATTGCATCTGCTGGACAGGCACCAGAACAAGAACCACAGGAAATGCACAAATCTTCAGCAATGACATATTGTGTCTCACCCTCAGAAATTGCATCTACCGGACATTCATCCTTGCAGCTGCCACAGCTTAAACATGCGTCTGTAATTTTATATGCCATAATTTTTCACCTCCGTAAGGATTTGTTATAAAACAGAATGGAGAAATCTCCACCGTTTTTTATTATAACAGATGCAACAAAAAAAATCAAGAGTTTTTTGTGACTTTCCAAAAAATTTTCAATAGTACCGCAAAATTGGAATATATCGTGAATCATTCTCCTATTCTTGGATATGTTCCATTGCCTGTCCAAAAATCGAAGAAATATGTGCATCTGCCAGTGCATAATAAATTGTCTTTCCATCTCGACGACTTGTCACTAGACGAGATTGCTTTAAAATGCGCAGCTGATGCGATATGGCAGAGGACGACATATCCAGTTTTCGTGCAATTTCCATCACGCACTCTTCTTGTTGAAATAGGACGAAAATAATTCGCACCCGTGTCAAATCACCAAAAATTTTAAATAATTCCGCCACATTTTCGAGAACATCTTCTGGCGGCATGGCATTTGACAAGGTATTGTTTATAGAATCTGAATAATTTACGTGCATAATATCTCCTCTTTTATCGTGAAAAACATAATAAAAATATCCAAACTCACACAGAGTTCGGATATTTTCATTTGGCTCCCCCAGTTGGACTCGAACCAACGACAACTCGGTTAACAGCCGAGTGCTCTACCGACTGAGCTATGGAGGAATATAGAAGAGCAAGAAAATTACTCTTCCAAAATCGGCACCGACCAATTTCCCCACAGGGTCGCCCCTAAAGTATCGTAGGCGCAAAAGAGCTTAACTGCTGTGTTCGGAATGGGAACAGGTGAAACCTCTTTGCCATAAGCACCGACTAAAAGAAAAATGGTGACCCGTACCAGAATCGAACTGGTGATGCCGCCGTGAGAGGGCGGAGTCTTAACCGCTTGACCAACGGGCCCCTAGTGGTGCACCATCGGGGACTCGAACCCAGGACCCACTGATTAAGAGTCAGTTGCTCTACCAACTGAGCTAATGGTGCATATGCTATAATATATTATAGCATATTAGACCAAATTTGTCAAGGGGTAAATCACATTTTTCTCAAATTGTTCAAAAAGTTATTCAGTACATCTTATAATGCAAACAAAAAATGAATTTCTTTTAAAAAAATTAACTCAAAAACAGAAAAAGGAGAAGAAGGAAGCGAAGGAACGACGAAAGGAACAAAAGGAAAAGCGAACGACCGATTAGTATCCACAAGCTGAACATATCACTATGCTTACACTATAGACCTATCAACCTCGTAGTCTACAAGGGGTCTTCATGGAGATCTTATCTTGAGGGCGGCTTCACGCTTAGATGCTTTCAGCGTTTATCCGTTCCGCACATAGCTGCCCAGCCGTGCCACTGGCGTGACAACTGGTACACCAGAGGTGCGTCCATCTCGGTCCTCTCGTACTAGGGACAGCTCCTCTCAAATCTCCTACGCCCACGACAGATAGGGACCGAACTGTCTCACGACGTTCTGAACCCAGCTCGCGTACCGCTTTAATTGGCGAACAGCCAAACCCTTGGGACCAAATTCAGCCCCAGGATGCGATGAGCCGACATCGAGGTGCCAAACCTCCCCGTCGATGTGGACTCTTGGGGGAGATCAGCCTGTTATCCCCAGGGTAGCTTTTATCCGTTGAGCGACGGCATTTCCACTCACATACCGCCGGATCACTAACTCCAACTTTCGTTCCTGCTCGACCCGTCAGTCTCGCAGTCAGGCTCGCTTCTGCGTTTACACTCTCTCGCATGGTTTCCGTCCATGCCGAGCGAACCTTTGAGCGCCTCCGTTACTCTTTAGGAGGCGACCGCCCCAGTCAAACTGCCCACCTAACAATGTCCCCCGACCTGTTTCAAGGCCGCAGGTTAGAATTCCAGCACCTCAAGAGTGGTATCCCAACAGCGACTCCACATAAGCTGACGCCCATGCTTCCCTGTCTCCCACCTATCCTGTACATGAAATACCGAAATCCAATATTAAGCTGCAGTGAAGCTCCATGGGGTCTTTCCGTCTAGTCGTGGATAACCGGCATCTTCACCGGTACTACAATTTCGCCGGGTGGGTTGTTGAGACAGTGCCCAAATCGTTACACCATTCGTGCGGGTCAGAACTTACCTGACAAGGAATTTCGCTACCTTAGGACCGTTATAGTTACGGCCGCCGTTTACTGGGGCTTCAATTCAATGCTCTCACATCTCCTCTTAACCTTCCAGCACCGGGCAGGTGTCACCCCATATACGTCATCTTTCGATTTAGCATAGAGCTGTGTTTTTGCTAAACAGTCGCTTGGGCCTATTCTCTGCGGCTTACCTTCGTAAGCACCCCTTCTCCCGAAGTTACGGGGTCAACTTGCCGAGTTCCTTAACAACCCTTCTCCCGCTGGCCTTAGAATCCTCTTCCTGTCCACCTGTGTCGGTTTGCGGTACGGGCTCCCTCGATATCCTCACAGCTTTTCTCGTCTCTCTCCACGCTGACTTCGGTCTCATTCGACCTCCCTTACGACCGGGTCTACCATCGCCCGGCTCAGCTCTTCAAAAGCGTCCCTGTGTTTAAATCTTTGGGAGGCTACGGAATCTCTACCGTATATGCATCGGCTATGCGTCTCCGCCTCACCTTAGCTCCCGGCTTACCCTGAGCGGACGAACCTTCCTCAGGAATCCTTAGACTTTCGGCCATTATGATTCTCACATAATTCTCGCTACTCATTCCGGCATTCTCACTCACATACAGTCCACCACCGCTTCCGCTATGACTTCTCTCCGTATGTGACGCTCCCCTACCCCGCTGACTTTCTTCAGCAGCCCAAGCTTCGGTATGGATTTTAGCCCCGTTGAATTTTCGGCGCAGGATCACTCGACCAGTGAGCTATTACGCACTCTTTTAATGTATAGCTGCTTCTAAGCCAACATCCTGGTTGTCTGGGCAATCCCACATCCTTTTCCACTGAAATCCATTTCGGGACCTTAGCTGTGGGTCTGGGCTGTTTCCCTCTTGACTATGAGACTTATCTCACACAGTCTGACTGCTGTACAACAATTATCCGGCATTCTTAGTTTGATAGGGTTCAGTAACTTCTCAGCCCCTAGCCCAGTCAGTGCTTTACCTCCGGTAATCTTATACAACGCTAGCCCTAAAGCTATTTCGGGGAGAACCAGCTATATCCGGGTTCGATTGGAATTTCTCCTCTAGCCACACCTCATCCGCCGCCTTTTCAACGGAGGTCGGTTCGGCCCTTCATGGAGTTTTACCTCCACTTCAGCCTGGACATGGCTAGGTCACCCGGTTTCGGGTCTATGGCATACAACTTACTCGCCCTTGTCAGACTCGCTCTCGCTTCGGCTCCTGACCTCTAGTCATTAACCTTGCTGCATACCATAACTCGCCGGACCATTCTACAAAAGGTACCATATCACACTTTGACGTGCTCTATGTGCTTGTAAGCACAGAGTTTCAGGTTCTTTTCACTCCCCTCCCGGGGTCCTTTTCACCGTTCCTTCACAGTACTTTGCGCTATCGGTCATTGGGTAGTATTTAGGCTTGGAGGGTGGTCCCCCCTTCTTCCTACGGGATTTCACGTGCCCCGCAGTACTCTGGATCCTGCCAGATCCTCGTCCCTTTCGCCTACGTGACTCTCACACTGTCTCGTCAGCCTTCCCAGACTGTTCAGCTAGAAACTTAGAATTCCTTCTGCAGTCCTAAACCCCGATGAAATTTCTCCCATCGGTTTGGCCTCTTCCGCTTTCGCTCGCCACTACTCACAGAATCTCGGTTGATTTCTCTTCCTCGTCCTACTTAGATGTTTCAGTTCAGACGGTTCCCCTCCATAAGCTATTTATTCACTTATGGATGCATAGATTTCTCTATGCGGATTGCTCCATTCGGACATCTGCGGATCTATGCGTGCTTACCGCTCCCCGCAGCTTTTCGCAGTTAACCACGTCCTTCTTCGGCTCCCAATGCCAAGGCATCCACTCTGCGCTCTTCTCTACTTTACCATTTGTTTCAATGATTCTTCTCAGAATTTTTGCGTCGTTTTTACTAGTTGTAGTTTTTTACCCAACATAAATTTTAATCTCTTTACTCTTCATGTCGTGTATCAAGCTTCTTCAAGCTTGTACTTACTCGTAGTTTCACTTTGCTTTCTTTTCTATTCTGTTTTCAAGTTCCTGTTTCTGCTCTCTCTCAAGAACAGATATCAATAGACAACTTTCTTCCTTTTATCTACTGATATACATTCTTGATTACTTATGCTTATTTTTCAGCAAAAATTTTGTCAATCATCGAGCCGTTCCTTTACCGTTTCCAGTAAATCTAACTTGATATTTTTTTCTTTTGGTTACTTTTCTTTTTTTTAGCAAAAATTTTATCTATCATCGAGCTGTTTCTTTATCGTTTTCGATAAATTCAACCCGAAATCTTTTTTCTTTTGGTTACTTTTCTTTTTTCAGTAAAAAGAAAAGTAACTGGTGGGCACAAATGGATTCGAACCATCGACCTCACGCTTATCAGGCGTGCGCTCTAACCATCTGAGCTATGCGCCCGTTTTAGAGATAAGATGCCATATGCAAGGAATCTATTTCCCCCTCCGCTTCCCATCCTTTTCTCTTTTGGTGGAGATGAGGAGGATCGAACTCCTGACCCCCTGCTTGCAAAGCAGGTGCTCTCCCAGCTGAGCTACACCCCCTACTAGAGGCTAGATAGAATCTTCATTTTTTTCTCAGTACCTTCAAAATTGAACAATGCTTTCTTTCTACTTCGCTCTCTTCCCTTGCTGACTAGAGTAGAACTTTTCTTTCAGTTCTTTACTCCTTAGAAAGGAGGTGATCCAGCCGCACCTTCCGATACGGCTACCTTGTTACGACTTCACCCCAGTCATCAATCCCACCTTAGGCGGCGTCCTCCTTGCGGTTAGACGACCGACTTTGGGTGTTACCGACTCCCATGGTGTGACGGGCGGTGTGTACAAGGCCCGAGAACGTATTCACCGCAGCATGCTGATCTGCGATTACTAGCAATTCCGCCTTCATGCAGGCGAGTTGCAGCCTGCAATCTGAACTGGGACAATTTTTGGGGATTCGCTCCACATCGCTGTCTTGCTTCCCTCTGTTCATTGCCATTGTAGTACGTGTGTAGCCCAGGTCATAAGGGGCATGATGATTTGACGTCATCCCCACCTTCCTCCGTTTTGTCAACGGCAGTCCCATTAGAGTGCTCTTGCGTAGCAACTAATGGTAAGGGTTGCGCTCGTTGCGGGACTTAACCCAACATCTCACGACACGAGCTGACGACAACCATGCACCACCTGTCTTCGTGCCCCGTAGGGAAAACCTATCTCTAGGTTCGTCACTCGATGTCAAGACCTGGTAAGGTTCTTCGCGTTGCTTCGAATTAAACCACATACTCCACTGCTTGTGCGGGCCCCCGTCAATTCCTTTGAGTTTCAGCCTTGCGGCCGTACTCCCCAGGTGGATTACTTATTGTGTTAACTGCGGCACGGAAGAATCAGTCCCCCCCACACCTAGTAATCATCGTTTACAGCGTGGACTACCAGGGTATCTAATCCTGTTTGCTCCCCACGCTTTCGAGCCTCAGCGTCAGTAAAGGCCCAGTAAGCCGCCTTCGCCACCGATGTTCCTCCTGATCTCTACGCATTTCACCGCTACACCAGGAATTCCGCTTACCTCTACCTCACTCAAGAACAACAGTTTCAAATGCAATTTATGGGTTGAGCCCATACATTTCACATCTGACTTGCCATCCCGCCTGCGCTCCCTTTACACCCAGTAATTCCGGACAACGCTCGCTCCCTACGTATTACCGCGGCTGCTGGCACGTAGTTAGCCGGAGCTTTCTTGAAGAGTACCGTCATCTCTTTCGTCCTCTTCGACAGGAGTTTACAATCCGAAAACCTTCTTCCTCCACGCGGCATCACTGCATCAGAGTTCCCTCTATTGTGCAATATTCCCCACTGCTGCCTCCCGTAGGAGTCTGGGCCGTGTCTCAGTCCCAATGTGGCCGTTCAACCTCTCAGTCCGGCTACTGATCGTCGCCTTGGTGAGCCGTTACCTCACCAACTAGCTAATCAGACGCGAGGCCATCTCTACGCAATAAATCTTTGATTATTCAATCATGCGACCAAATAATTTTATGGGGTATTACCATCCGTTTCCAGAAGCTATCCCCCTCGTAAAGGCAGGTTCCTCACGTGTTACTCACCCGTCCGCCACTAAGTAAACTACCGAAGCAGTTCACTCCGTTCGACTTGCATGTGTTAAGCGTGCCGCCAGCGTTCGTCCTGAGCCAGGATCAAACTCTTTATTAGATTGTATAGAAAATTAGAGATTAAATATTAGAATCCAGTGATTCTATACAAACGCTCTAACTTTTTATCTTGATCCCGGTACATCACGATTCGCTCGCAATTACCGTTTTTCGATTTTTTCGTCTTTTCTGACTTCTCAAAGTTCGAAATTTCTTCCGAATTCAAGGGCTTTTCGCTTGTAGTGCATTGTTCAATTTTCAAGGTACTGTTCCTCACTGCTCACACTTCCAAGGCAAGCCCTTCCGTACGACAGCTTCTTTATTATATCGCATCTTCTCTCTTTTGTCAAGTAAACATTTTGTGAACACTGCTCGGTTCTGTGACATTCACTTCACTTCCAAGAAAATTTGTAATACCCTGTCGCTCCAGGAAATTTCTCCCCCCCTGCGACAGCTTTATTATTATAGCACATCTCCTATCAATTTGTCAAGTGGAAAAATTGATGAAATTACATATGAAAAGTGTGCAAAATGTATAATTGCATTTTGCACACCTTCTTCATTTTTTCAATTTACATCTATGTAATTCAATGAGCCCGATGTATCTCCCGTATACCAGCCTTGACCGTATGGCAATACAACAACGATTTTATCAATATCACTAGCGTCTGTAACACCACTTACCGTTCCCGAGACAGTAAAACTCTGCTCTGCATTTAATGTATAATCATCTAACGAAATACTATCGCCCACTTCTTGCGTCACGCTCACTATGCTAGCATACGATTGTTCATAGCTTTTACCATTTGGAACTACACCAATGTATATGTTACACGGATCTGTTCCAAAAAACGCACGCAATCTCTTCACTGTAAAATTAATTGTTACGACACCACCAGACACTGTCGCAGAATTAATTCGAACTTGACACGCATCGTAACTTTCACCCGTAGTAATTGCCCTATTACTAATTCCTAACCACCCTGAAACTGTCGAATTTGAAGAAGAACTGCTAGAAGAGCTTCTACCCAGCGTTATATATCCAGACTTTACATAGCCATATGTTCCATCATACAAAACATAATACCAATCTGATGAATCACAATCCCAAACTTTCACTGTAGACCCAGACGCAATAGAAGCAAGCTGCGTTGATGAGTCAGACATTTCTTTTCGCAACAACAGTGTACTGCCACTATCCACATTCACTGTACCCATTTCAAGTTCTGTATAACTCAACGCACTCCCCTCCGTCTCCCCACAAACGGAACAAGTCTTCGGTGCGGACAGGGTCGCCGCTACCCAAGTATAACCAGCGGCTTCGCCCTCGGTTTTACCGCAAACGCTGCACGTCTTCGGCTCGGTGCAAGTGGCTTCGATCCAATCGTGACCGGCAACTTCGCCCTCCGTCTCGCCGCATATACTGCACGTTTTCGGCTCTTCACAGGTGGCGTCTATCCAGTCGTGCCCAGTAGCTTCTTCTAAAATTTCCCCACAAACCGAACAATATCCATCTTCTGTACACATTGCCTCCACAACTGTATGCCCCAGCGCATTCCCCTGTGTCAGTCCGCAGCGGCTGCAAGTCTCCGGATCTGTACAAGTAGCTGCGAGAAAGTCGTGTCCCAGCGGATCGCCCTCTGTGTCACCACAGCGAGAACAGGTTTTCGGCTCGGTACAAGTCGCCTCCGCCCAAGAGTGAATACACAAAACGTGCATCAGGAACAAGATGAAAATAATCGCCGCTACGATAACAACGCTATCCACCACAGTTCCAATGATAAAAATTCGGCTCTGATGAAATGGAACATTTTCCGTTTCCTCCTCGCTCTTTTTTGGATTTTTCTTCCGACTCAGACGGCGTTTCTGATGTTTCTTCTACCACCTTTTCCTCCGCTTTTGCCGGTTCACTCTGCTTATGGCATGGCTTTTGCTTCTCTTCGATGGTCATCTCTTTCGGCTTGTTTGCAGTTTCCGTTTCTTGCATTGCCGTTTCGTTTGTTTTGGCGTTGGTTTCTGGTATTTTATTTTCTTCCATTTTTTAGCGTTCCTTTCTGCTTTTTAATAAACTTGTTGTGTTGTTGTATCAGTTGTACCATATGTATCATATGTTTCTGTATCGGTTGTTGTATCCGCAGTTGTTGTCTCGGCTGTGTCGTCTGTTTCGTCATCCAAAATCAAATTTTCCGCTAAAACGGTCATGGTGTCCAGAATCGGATAGAGTGCGTCCAGCATTGCCTCATAGGCGGCAGGTGCTAGGTGGATGCCGTCTCCGGCAGAATATTCTGATTTTAGGCTGTGATTGGAACTATCTTCCAAAACGCTGAATGCATCGAAAAACACCACATTCTCCAGTCCTAGCGATTCCACCATTTCTTCCAGTGCGCTGTTATATTCGTTCAACGCCGTAACCGTTGTAAACGTTTCGTCATACTCCACAGGCGTAATCGATGTAACCACAATATTCGTATTGGGGGAAACTACCAAAAGCTGTTCAATTTCCATGTGATACGTCTCCGTATAAGTTTCCGAGGAAATCATGTTGATGTCGTTCATGCCCATGGACATGAGTATATACGCCGGCTGCATGGCGGCGATAATATCAATGACGTCCATATCTTCCGTGCCGTTATAAGAATAGGTGTAGTCGTGGAGATTTCGAATGGCAGCATTGCCGGTAGCGAGTCCGTGTTCTGTGGGAATATAGCCGTAAAGATGGTAACCAGAGGCAATCGAATCGCCCATCACAACCAAATTATTCGCATAACAAGCATAGCGTTCTTCTTCGGACATGGCCGCCAAAAGGTTTTCGCCCATTGTATCTTCTGTGGTTTCTGCTGTTCCATTTGTCGTCTCTCCCGACGCTGCGGATACATCGCTTCCCGACTCCCCTATGGAAGTGGTCGCAGTTGCGGTGACTCCGGTCGCCACGGTAACATCCGCCGAAACAGTTTCCACACTGTTTCTGCTCCAATACTCACGGGCAGTCAAAATTACGGAAAACCCGATCACCAGTGCAATCAAAATTGCCAATAAAATATAAAAAATACGTGCCAGCGGCAATTCCTCCAACGAGAGACTCGTGCGACCGGTTCGCCCATAGGGTTCATAATAGTGGTCATTTCCTCCGTAGCGTAATTCTCTCGGATTCCGCTCATCGTCGTCGGGATCATCTGGATAGTCATAATCCAGATAATCGGCGGAGTCTGGAGGACTGTTAAAAAATTCCGTTCGGCGGTTCTTTTTTTGACGGTTCGTTACAAATGCGCCGCCACAAATCCTGTATTTTCCGAAAAACGACAACACCAATCACAAATATCATTTTCGGCAAATACAGCACAAAAGCTTTTACATTTTCCACATATTCGGAAAAATCTTTTTTCGGTGGTTTTGATGGTTGAATGGTCATAACATCCTCTTCTTTTCTTTCAAATTTTATATCGTGTTTATTTCCAAATTACAGCATTTTTGAATGCCTAAAAACACTGCATTTTTTTGCAGCGAATCAACATTTTTATTATAACACGTTTTTCCACATTTTTCAACAAAAAACCTATTCCTTTTTCCATCACAAATATCACGAAAAATTTGCATATTCTTTGTGATATTTTAGTGAAAAAGCAACATACAAAAAACCACCGTCCTTGCGTCCGGTGGCTCTTTTCCACAATTTCTACCGATTTTCCACAATCACTCGCCCATCAGCTTTACCATGACGGCTTTTTGTGCGTGCAGACGATTTTCTGCTTCCTCAAAAATTTCCTTTGCGTGTGCTTCAAATACCTTTTCGGTAATTTCCTCTTCCCGATGTGCTGGCAGACAGTGCAAAACCATTGCGTCAGAATGTGCAGCCGCCATCACATCATCTTTAATCTGATACCCTGCAAAAGCACGCTTTCTCGCTTCGATTTCGCTCTCCATCCCCATCGAAGACCACACGTCCGTAATCACAATGTCGGCATCCTGTGCTGCCTCCATGGGCTTGTTCGTCAAGGTAAATTTATCGCCGTATCCGCTGGCAAACGCCATCACCTGACCATCCGGATGATAACCGTCCGGACAAGCAATTGAAAAGGACATTCCCACTTTTAGACAGCCAATAATCAGCGAGTTTGCCATATTGTTCCCGTCGCCGATAAAGCATACCTTCAGTCCATCAAAGCTGCTTTTCACTTCCCGAATGGTCATGAGATCCGCCAAAATTTGGCAAGGATGACAGAAGTCCGTCAAGCCGTTAATCACCGGTATCGAACCGTATTTTGCGAGATCTTCCACTTCCTTTTGTTCGAACGTTCGAATCATAATGCCATCTAAGTAACGAGAAAGCACTCGAGCGGTATCCTGTACCGGTTCGCCTCTACCAATTTGTAAATCGTCCGAGGACAAAAACAAAGGATGTCCGCCCAATTGGTACATACCCGTTTCAAAGGATACACGGGTTCGGGTGGATGCCTTTTGGAATATCATGCCGAGAGATTTTCCTTTTAAATGAGGATGGGGAATGCCATGCTTTAGCTCATATTTCAGCTGATCCGCCAAATCTAAAATCTCCAAAATTTCTTCTGTCTCTAGGTCGAGCATTTTTAATAAATGTTTCATATTTTCCTCCTGTGGTTAAAACTTATTTTCTGGACAACACCTTTTCCAGAATCTCTACCCCACGATCGATTTCTGCTTCTGTAATCGTCAGTGGCGGCAAGAGCCGCACCTTTTCCTTTGCCGTCAACACGAGCAGTCCCTCTTCCAATGCCGCATTTGCCACATCCCCTGCTGTTTTGTCTGTTAGTCCAATACCAATCATCAATCCCAAGCCGCTAACAGAAGCAACACCGGAGAGCCGCTTCAATTTTTCACGCAAATATACTACTTTTTCCCGTACAGCATCCAAAAAGCCGTCCGCTGTCACCGTCTCCAACACTGCAAGACCGCCTACACAACAAACCGGATTTCCGCCGAACGTTGAACCGTGAGAACCTTTGTCGAGGACACCAGCGCATTTTTCATTTGCCAGACAAGCTCCCATCGGCAAGCCGCCGGCAATGCCCTTTGCAAGGGTTGTAACATCTGCGTGATGGTAGAACTGTTGTCCTGCTAAAAACGTACCAGTTCTTCCCACGCCGGTTTGCACTTCGTCTGCAATCACCAGAATGTCTTTTTCCGCACATACCGCATAGATTGCATCTACGAAATCTTGTTCCAGTGCATTTACGCCGCCTTCCCCCTGGATATATTCCAGCATCACCGCACAAACGGTATCGTCCAGTTTTGCGTTTAGGTCAGCGATATCATTAGCTTTCACAAAATCGAATCCCTCCACAAACGGGAAAAAGTAATTGTGAAATACGTCCTGTCCTGTGGCGGACAGGGTACAAAGGGTTCTGCCGTGGAAAGAATTTTCCAGCGTTAAAATTTTATGGCGTCCCTTTCCATATTTATCGAAACTGTACTTTCGAGCCAGCTTAATGGCACATTCGTTTGCTTCCGCACCACTGTTGCAGAAAAACACATTTTGATAGCCTGTCACAGCGCAGAGCCTAGCTGCAAAATCTGCCTGCACCTTGGTATAATACAAGTTCGAGGTGTGCTGCAAGGTGTGAACCTGTTTGCAGACCGCATCCGCCCAAGCCGCATTGCAATAGCCAAGGGAGGATGTACCGATTCCACTGCCAAAGTCGATATACGATTTTCCAGTTTCGTCCGTACAGAATTCCCCTGCACCGTGGTCGATTACCACGGGAAACCGTCCATACGTCCCCATGACGGACGCATTTAATTTTTCTTGTGTAGTCATTTTAACACTCCTTTTTTATTCACACTCGTAAGAATAAAATTGCCCAATTATTTTCCAAATAAATCACAAAATCAATCTGACAAAATATAGCATTTTTTCGCAGCCAGGATAATTATCGAATGGATAATTTTATTTTATAACTCACCGGAACTGCGTACCAATGCCCTCATTCGACAGGGTTTCAATCAAAATCGAGTGCGGCACTCTGCCGTCAATAATCGCAGTTTTCTTCACGCCACGGCGTACCGCCTCCACGCAGCAGTCAATCTTTGGAATCATGCCGCCGGAAATGATGCCCTTGCGCTTCAAAAACGGTACTTCGCTGACGTTGACAAACGGAATCAGCGTATCCGGATTATCTTTGTCACGGAGCAATCCCACAATATCCGTCATGAGAATTAAGTTTTCCGCCCGAAGCTGTGCTGCAATCCGTGCCGCAGCGGTATCGGCATTGACGTTATAGGTCTGTCCAAATTCGTCTGTCGCAACGGTCGCAATCACCGGCACATAACCACGGTCTAGTGCATCCAAAATCGGCTTTTCGTTGACCTTGACGATATCGCCTACATAGCCTAAGTCCTCACCGTTTGGTCCAAGCTTCCGCTGTGCTGTCAACATTTGTCCATCAATACCGCAAAGTCCCAGTGCTTTGCCCTTCGTCCTTGTCAGCAAATTCACCAGTTCCTTGTTGACTTTTCCCGCCAGAACCATTTTTACAATATTGACCGTTTCTTCGTCGGTATAACGCAATCCACCAATAAACTTTGATTCGATGTGCAGTCGTTTCAGCATATCACTGATTTCCGGACCGCCGCCATGCACCAAAACCACTTTTACGCCCACAAGCGACAGCAGTACAATGTCGTTCATGACGGCTTGTTTCAAATCTTTGTTTGTCATTGCGTTGCCGCCATATTTCACGACAACGATTTTGTTGTTATATTTTTGGATATACGGCAGCGCATCGACGAGAACCTGCGCCCGTATATTGTTGTTAATTTCACTCATGTTTTACATCCCTTTAGGTTCGATAATCGCTGTTGATTTTCACATAATCATATGTCAAATCACAGCCCCATGCCGTTGCCTTTGCTGTGCCGTCTGCTAAATCAACTTGAATTTGAATTTCATCCGCCTCTAACACTTTTTTTGCAGCTTCCTCCGAAAACGCCACACCTGCGCCATTTTCACAGACTTTGACACTACCGCCGCTCGATTCCAGCGTCACTGCTACGTGTTCCAGCGTAAACTCTGCCGGTGCATAGCCAATCGCACAGAGAATTCTGCCCCAGTTGGCGTCCTCACCGAACATGGCACACTTCAACAAATCCGATGCTATGACGCTTTTTGCAATCGCCAAAGCATCCTCCCAGGTCTTTCCGCCAGTGACATTACATTCCAACAGTTTTGTTGCGCCCTCACCATCTTTTGCCAGCATTTTGGTGATGTTCGACATGACAATAAAAAGTGCCTGACAAAATTTATCATATGCTTCGCCTTCGCCGTCAATTTCCACATTTTCTGCAAAACCATTTGCCAGAACGGCACAAGTATCATTTGTAGACTGGTCGCCATCGATATACAAACAATTATACGTCACCTTGACCACGCTGTCCAGTGCCTTTTGCAGCATTTCCGTCGAAATGGCGCAATCGGTGGTAATCACATTCAGTGTCGTCGCCATATTGGGACAAATCATACCGCTTCCTTTTCCCATGCCGCCGATGTGACAAATTTTGCCGTCTAATTGAAATTCCACTGCGACTTCTTTTTTGACGGTATCCGTTGTCATAATGGCAATCGCTGCTTTTTCGTTTCCATCGTAGGACAAACCCTGATACAGTGCATCTATATTTTTTTCCATCGGTTTGATTGGCATAATCTGTCCAATCACGCCGGTCTGCGCAATCAGAATTTCCGCAGCATCCACGCCGATTTTTTCCGCAGCAAGCTGACACATACGCTCTGATTTTTCAACGCCGTCTGCATTACAGGCGTTGGCGTTTTTGGAATTCAAGATCATCCCATGGGCAGTGCCGCCAGTCTGCTGCAAATGCCGCTTCGAAACAGTAACTGGTGCCGCCTGTACTTTGTTTTGCGTAAATACTGCCACCGCACGACAAATTTGATCCGATACGACGAGACACAAATCCGGCTTTTTGGTCGGATTTTCTTTAATCCCAGTATACAAGCCGTTAGCCCGAAAGCCTTTTGCCGCACAAACGCCGCCGTTTATATAAGAAAAACCCGCATATTGGATTTTTTTAATTTCTTTCATATTCCTTTTCCTCTATCGCAACTATCGCAATCCAGTTGTTTCGTCCAGTCCCAGCATCAGATTCATGCACTGCACCGCCGCACCGGACGCTCCCTTTCCGAGATTATCCAGACGGGAACAAAGCAAAATCTGGCTGTCGTTACCGAAAACAAATATTTCCATATCGTTGGTATCTCTTAAATCGTTACAGCTCAGCTTCATTTTGTCCATTTCTTTGATTGTACCAAGGGGCATAACATGAACAAAGCTTGCACCAGCATAATGTGCCGTAAACATCTCCTGTATTTGCTTCGGCGGCATCGGCTTTCCGGCAATATCCGCTTGTATCGGCACACAGACAAGCATTCCATTATAAAAATCATCTACAATTGGTGTGAACATCGGCTTTTTGGTAAGTCCCGAAATTTGCTGCATTTCCGGCAAATGCTTGTGATGATTTCCTAACCCATAAACACGGGGACTATACAGTTCCGGCACACGCTGCGGCGATTCGATTTCCGCAATCATTGCTTTTCCGCCGCCGCTATAGCCGGAAATGGCGAAGCACTGCACAGGATAATCCTTCGGCAGCCACCCGGATTGCACCATCGGATAAACTAAAGATGCAAATCCGCTAGCATAACACCCCGGCACTGCAACATGAGCGGACGTACCAATTTTTTCCCGATGCGCCCTAGATAACTCTGGAAAGCCATACGCCCAATCAGGATGGGTACGATGTGCCGTAGAAGCGTCGATAATCCGTACATCACAGTCGCCTGCGAGTGCGACCGCCTCTTTTGCGGCAACATCCGGCAGACAGAGAAATGTAATATCACTGGAAGCGATTGCTTTTCGTCTGGCGTCCGTATCCTTTCGGATTTCTTCCGGTAACGTAATCAGTTCGAGATCCCGTCTCGTTTCCAGCCGCTGCCGAATCCGCAAGCCTGTCGTACCTGCTTGCCCATCAATAAAAATTTTTGTAACCATCATACTTTCTCCTTTTTTAGGGGAGACAAGACCCCTCCACTTTCGTTCCAGTCACGACCTCGGGCACTTCCACAAGCTAAACGCGCAAGTCCCGACAATCACCACAATCGCCCAGATACGAGATACCGTAAGTCCCAGATCCAGAACCAGTCCGAACAAAATTTCTCCGCTAATCCAAAGAAAAGCCGCCAGAACACACAGTGCAATGAGAAATTTCCACTTACGTTTCTGAAACTCCCGTTTTTGTTTCTTTTTTGCCGCCACATTGGGATGTTTTACTTTTCCCATGTTATGATTCCGTCATATGCAGACACTGTTTGACTTGACGAAGTTGTCGATTCACAGCGTCCGGCGATGGTCCGCCTTGAGAAATTCTGCCACGCACGCAGGTTTCTAAGCTAATTGCCTGATAAACATCTGTATCAAACAGCGGCGTCAGTTTTTGATATTCCTCTAGTGGCAGCGTTTCCAGTGTCAAGCCGCTTTCAATGCACTGCGCCACGAGTGTTCCGGAGATTTTATAAGCGTCTCGGAACGGCATACCTTTTTTTACCAGATAATCTGCACAGTCGGTCGCATTGATAAATCCCTTTGCCGCTGCCGCACGCATATTTTCTTTGTTGACACGCATGGTTTCCAGCATCGGAATGAAGGTTTCCAAGCAGAGTTTTACATTGTCTACCGCATCAAAAATCGCTTCTTTGTCCTCCTGCATATCCTTGTTATATGCCAGTGGCAGCCCCTTCATCATGGTAAGCAACGTTTGTAAGTCGCCATACACTCTTGCGATCTTTCCACGAATGAGTTCTGTAATATCTGGATTTTTCTTTTGCGGCATAATAGACGAGCCGGTTGCAAAGGCATCATCCAGTTCAATAAATTTAAACTCCCATGAACACCACAAAATAATTTCCTCGGAAAAACGAGACAAATGCATCATAAGAATCGACAGCGTATTTGCGAGTTCTATGCAATAATCCCGATCGGACACACCATCCAGACTATTTTCCATCGGTGCATCAAATCCGAGCAACGCAGCAGTCTGTTCCCGATCGATGGGATAGGTCGTGCCAGCAAGCGCACCGCTGCCCAGCGGACACACATTCATCCGTTTTGCGGTATCATCCAGTCTGCCCAGATCTCGCAAGAACATCTGCACATATGCCAAAAGATGGTGTGCAAACGTCACCGGCTGCGCACGCTGCAAATGGGTATAACCCGGCATAACGGTTTCAGTGTGTTTTTCTGCCAGATACACAAGCGTCTTGCAAAGCGTTTCCGCTAAACTGTGAATTTCTGTAATTTCATCCCGTAAATACAGCCGCAAATCCAGTGCAACCTGATCGTTACGGGAACGAGCCGTATGGAGACGCTTTCCCACATCACCACAGCGTTTGGTCAGTTCCGCTTCGATGAACATATGAATATCTTCTGCGTTCGGGTCAAAGACGAGCTTTCCGCTGTCTAAATCTGCGAGAATCTTCTGCAGTCCGTCAATGATTTGTGCACTGTCCGCTTTAGCAATAATCCCACAGTCGCCGAGCATTGTTGCATGGACAATACTGCCCTGAATATCATGGCGATACATCCGTACATCAAAAGCAATCGAGGAGTTAAACGTATTGACGCCCTCGTCGATTTCTTTGGAGAATCTTCCTGCCCAAAGTGCCATATCGAATCATTCCTTTCTAAAAGCCAGAGATTAGAGAAGAGGTTAGATGAAAGCTCTCCTAACCTCTTCCCTCTCATTCTTTAAGCACGAATACTTACTTTCCCCGCTTCTGATCCAGCTTTGCCTTTACATGAATCGGCAGACCAAACAGGTTGATAAAGCCTTCGGCATCCTTCTGGTTATAAACTTCTTCTGCATCAAACGTAGCAACTTCTTCATCATATAGCGTATACGGCGAAGTCACACCTGCATTGATGATGTTACCCTTATAAAGCTTTAGCTTCACATCGCCGGTAACTGTCTTTTGGGTTTCGGTGACAAACGCCGACAGAGCTTCCCGCAGTGGTGTATACCACTGTCCATTGTAGACAATATCTGCAAATTTAATGCTGAGATATTGTTTTGTCCGTGCTGTTTCCTTATCCAGTGTGATCGTCTCTAATACGTCATGTGCATGATAGAGAATCGCACCGCCGGGCGTTTCATATACGCCTCTCGACTTCATGCCGACCAGACGGTTTTCGACCAGATCCGCCAGACCAATGCCATTTTCGCCGCCGAGCTGATTTAACTTCTCCACCAGCTCTACTGCGCCGAGCGTTTCGCCGTCAACGGCAGTGGAAATACCCTTTTCAAAGTGAATGGTCACATAAGTGGGCTTGTCGGGAGCTTGAATCGGCGATACGCCGAGTTCCAGAAAACCTTCCTTTTCGTACTGCGGTTCATTTGCAGGGTCTTCCAAATCCAGTCCCTCATGAGACAAATGCCACAAGTTTTTATCCTTAGAATAGTTGGTTTCCCGATTGATCTTCAGTGGAATATCATGTGCCTCTGCATACTCGATTTCCTCTTCCCGACTCTTAATGCTCCACTCTCTCCAAGGTGCAATAATCTTCATATCCGGTGCATACGCCTTGATGGCAAGCTCAAACCGCACCTGATCATTGCCCTTTCCAGTTGCACCATGGCAAATGGCGTCTGCGCCCTCTTCCAGTGCAATTTCAGCAAGCCGTTTCCCGATAATCGGTCGTGCAAAGGACGTGCCGAGCAAATAGCGATTCTCATAGATTGCACCAGCCTGTACCGTCGGGAAAATATAATCTTCCACAAACGTTTTCTTTAAGTCCAGCACAATCAGCTTCGATGCTCCAGTTTTCTTTGCCTTTTCTTCCAATCCATCCAGTTCCGTCCCCTGTCCCACGTCCGCAGAAACAGCAATAACTTCACAGTTGTCATAGTTTTCTTTCAGCCACGGAATAATAATCGAAGTATCCAGACCGCCGGAATATGCTAAAATCACCTTTTTAATGCTTCCCATTGTATTTTCCTCCGTTGTGTATACAAAAATTATGCATATTATGCAATTTATACAGCGAATATGCTGTCTGAAATTTCACGACTTTTTTTTCATAAAAACAGCCGTTTGAAATTTACACTGTTTTTATGATACATCATTTTTTTTTGCTTGTCAAGGGCTTTTTCAGATTTTGATTCATTTTTTCGGAATATTTTTTTCGTTGTGATTTTTGATAAAAAGAAAACACCGAAATTTCCCGTGATTTCGAGCAATTCTAGTGTAAAAATTCGTGTTATTTTATAAAATTATTTTCTTATTGTGTATCGATCGGTACAATTCTGACAATTTTTCAAAAAATCGCTTCTATTTTCTCAAGGTCTCAAGCCTGTACAGGAAAAAGGAACGGGAAGAATGAATATTTATACATTTTTATTGTATATTATCATTTTCTTGCACCTTCCGATTGGTCGATGCACGTAGCTCGAGCTGAAAATCAAGCTGCATAATCTTTGGCGTGCTATCCCGTTTTTGAATCAATCCATAAATCAGCCGTGCCGCTTCTCTGCCCATAGTGACATAATGAAAGTGTGCCGTAGTCAGCGGTACGGCAGTAATCCGTCCAATTTTGGAATCGCCGATGCCGCAAATCATCATGTCCTTCGGAATTTTCATTCCGATTTCCAAGCAGTATTGCATTGCACCAGCGGCAATACTGTCCGTCGCACAAAACAGGCTGTCCGGCGTCATGGCAAACGAGAGGATATGCTTCGCCATTTTATAGCCGGATTCAATGGAAAATGCCGCTACCGCCGTATGCTCCACCGGTATTTCAATTTCCGCCTCCTCCAGTGCTTTCATAAAACCATCCCGCCGTGCCTTTCCGGCAGCTCTGTCTTCCGTCGTAACACCGATATATCCGGGAAACTGAGAACCATTTTCTATCATATGCTTCGTCAGAGCATAGGCAGCACCCATATCATCATGACAAACACAATGATATCCCTTAAAATTTTGTCCGACAATCACCACGGGAATACGTATCTTTTGTATCATCTCCTGATGCTGTTCCGTGAACACGCTGGCAAGAAGAATAACGCCGTCTACACGATTTTGACGGAACAGGTCGAGATATTCAATTTCCTTGTAAAAATTTCCGCCTGTATGTGCAAGAAAAACTTCATAACCCTTTTTGTTCAAAAATTCCGTGATGCCCTCCATAATCTTTGCGGCACTCTCACTGGAGAGTTTCGGGAGAATGACACCAATCATATGCGTGGCACGAGGGCGTATACTTTGCGTCGTAGCAGTGGGACTATAGCCGATTTCCGCAATTGCTTTTTTGATTTTTTCTTTTTTATCATCTGCAAGATAACCACCGTTAAAATAGCGACTGACAGCAGACTTGGAAACGCCTGCGCATTTTGCAAATTCCGTAATATTCATGATTGATTCACCTTTTGTTGTGCATTTTTTATTTCATTTGTTCATATTTCGAATTGCAATCGGATCAATTCGTACGATAAAACCATTTCATAATTATTATATCACACTGTTTCACAAATTGCAAGCATATTTTCATTTTTTTTTGGCAAACAACCCTATTTATCATCCACTAAAAATCCCCTGCTGGACAAATTTATTTTTTTATTGTATAATAGTGCTGTCTAAAATCTATCCCAAAATCCATATTCTACTTGAAATGAGGTCGATTTTCTATGCTCCCAATGCAATGCGCCCATGCGATTCTCGACGCCGTCCACGGAAAAGAGAATGTCCGTTCCGTCATCCACTGTGCCACACGACTGCGACTGGAACTGTATGATGTACAACAGATCGATCGGAAAAGACTCGAACAAATCGACGGTGTCAAGGGCATTTCTCTCGTGAACAATCGGCTGCAAATTGTCATTGGCACAGGTATCGTTCTCAAGGTCTATGATGCGCTCGTCACACTTGCCGATCTGTCCACAGAGGATTTCGCTTCTCCATCTGACCGTCCGTCTGTTCTATCCAAAACACCTTGGTATCGTCGCCTCATGCAGATGATCGGAGATATTTTTATTCCGCTGATTCCCATTATCGTTGCAACGGGTCTGCTCATGGGAATTTTAGACGGTCTGCCTGAAATTTTCCCCTCCATCAAAGAGAGCGGCAGTTTCACAATCATTCACCTGTTTAGTAACGCCACCTTTATGTTTTTCCCGATTCTCATCGGATTCAGTTCCGCTAAAGTCTTTGGTGGAACGCCCTATCTGGGGGCAATCATCGGCATCATTATGGTACACCCAAATCTGGTGGACGCATGGGCGGCTTATACAATGGAAACGATTCCCACGGCTTCTGTCTGGTTCGGATTATATGAAATCGATCTCGTTGGCTATCAAGGATCTGTCATACCTGTGATCATCGTCGTCTGATTTATGAGCAAGCTGGAAAAATTTCTGCACAGAGTTATCCCTAATATGTTGGATTTATTTGTCACGCCTTTGACCACGATTCTGATTACCGGCTATTTTTCTCTGACGATTTTCGGTCCTATTTTCGGCTTCTTCGAAACTCGTCTCATTACAGGCGTTCAGTTTCTCCTCTCCATTCCCTTTGGCATTGGTTCTGCCATTTGCGGCGTGTTTTATGCGCCTATAGTTGTTGTAGATGTGCAGCATATGTACCATGCACTAGAAGCAAGTTTGCTCGGTGCCACGGGAGAAAACGCCTATATGCCCATTGCTTCCGCTGCAAATGTGGCACAGGGTGCAGCTGCGTTGGCTTACGGCATACGCAATAAAGATAAAAAGCTCCGCTCCATCGCTTTTCCCGCATCCATGTCTGCTTTTTTGGGCATTACAGAGCCTGCAATTTTCGGCGTCAATCTGCGCTTCTGGCGACCGTTTCTCGCAGGCATTCTCGGTGGAGCGGCTGGAGGACTGGTCAGCGGTATTTCTCACATCACTTCCAACGCCTACGGCGTCACGGGCATTTTCGGTATCCTGATTACGACGGATCATTCCTTATCCTATTTGTTGATGATGGCAGTGTCGTTTCTCACGGCATTCCTCCTGACACTGCTGTTCTGCCGCAATTGCCCGAAAGACCTCTTTGAAAACGACGCCAAAACACCCGACCTCATCGTCGCCGCACTACTTTCGGGAACGCTAATTCCGCTGGAAAACGTCTCCGACGAGATTTTCGCCAAAGGGACACTTGGAAAAGGTATCGCAATTCTTCCCACTTCCAGCCACGTTCTCGCTCCTGCGGACGGCGTAGTGACAACGCTATCGCCGACTGCCCACGCCATTGGACTCACGCTGAACAGCGGTATCGAAATCCTCATTCACATTGGCGTTGACACGGAGCAGCTGCATGAAATGGGATTTGCACCGCTGGTACAAGAGGGCGAAACGGTATCGCTTGGTCAATCGCTTCTGTTATTTGATCCCACGTAGCTGAAGAAAAAAGGATACAATACGACGACTCTGATTTTAATCACCAATACGGATACATATCAAACCATTACACCATCCAGACAAAACAAAATTCATGCTTTAGACACACTCATAACCATAGAAAAATAGCCATTTCAAAATGTATATTGCGCTGTTTTTTCCTCATAATAAAGAAAAGCCTTGTGCGCTTTCTGGAAATTTTAAAATCGAAAAAGGAGTTTTTATGAAAAATTTTTCCTACACCATCACCGACCCCGTCGGCGTTCACGCCCGACCTGCGGGGATGCTCGTCAAAGCGGCAAAGCCGTTTTCCGCCGCGATCACCCTCACCTGTGACAAATCTGGAAAAACGGCAAACGCCAAAAATATCCTACAGGTCATGTCCCTCGGACTGCAATCCGGAGACAGCGTTTCACTCACGATTGACGGCACAGATGAATCAAACGCCGCTGCCGCCATACAAGCTTTCTTTGAGGAGAATTTGTAATATGAAAACATTCCAAGGAATCGGCGTCTACAGTGCAATTGCCATTGGAAAAGCGACAAAGTATGTCCAAAAAGTCACCGTCCGGCGTACTGCCATTCCGCCTAACGAAATCCAAGCGGAACTGGAAAAATTAAAAACCGCCAGAGCGGCGGCGTGTGCGGAGCTTACACAAATCTATCAGACGGCTTTGCAGGAAATTGGACAGGAACAGGCGGAAATTTTTGAAATCCACCGCATGATGCTGGAGGACGAAGACTATAACAACACCATTTCCCGTATCATCGAAAATGAAGAACTTTGTGCGGCGTACGCCGTCGCCGTCACAGGAGAACGCTTCGCCGCCCAATTTTCCGCCTTGGAGGATAAGCTTCTGCAAGCCCGTTCCGCTGACGTAGAAGATGTCTCCAACCGCCTCATTCGACACCTGACAGCCGAAAACACTGCCATCCCAATTGGAACTGGCGGTGAAAAATCGATTCTCTGTGCAGACGATTTTTCACCCAGTGAGACGGTGATGCTGGACAAAAATCAAGTTCTGGCGTTCGTCACCGTCTACGGTTCCCGAAATTCCCACACTTCTATCCTCGCCCGTTCACGCAATATCCCGGTAGTTATCGGCGTGGGAAGCGAATTTCTAGACAGCATCACAATCGGAGAACTGCTGATTGTGGATGGACATCGTGGAATCGTCATTCTCTCGCCGGATGACACGACACTGGAACAATATCAATAAGTACAACAGGCGGACAGCCTCAGACAACAATAGCTGTTCACACTGCGTGAAAAAGAAAATATCACGAAAAGCGGCAGGAAAATCGAAATCCACGGGAATATCGACAGCCTAGATGAAGTGGATGCGGTACTGGAATCGGATGCGGGCGGCATCGGACTCTTCCGCAGCGAATTCCTCTATCTGGGAAGAAATCAGCTTCCCACAGAGGAGGAGCAATTCCACACCTATCAACAAATCCTGAAGCGCATGGGCGAAAAGCGTGTGATTCTTCGCACGCTGGACATCGGCTCTGACAAACAGGCGGACTATCTCCACCTAGAAAAAGAGGTCAATCCTGCAATGGGACTGCGTGCCATCCGCCTTTGTTTCCAGCGACCGGATTTGTTCCGTACCCAGCTTCGTGCAATCTATCGGGCGTCGATTTATGGAAATTTGGGAATCCTGTTTCCAATGATCACGAGTTTATGGGAACTGGAAAAAGTTTTCCGCATTTGCGGCGAAGTAAAAGAGAAACTCCAAACGCAATCCATGCCCTTTCGAGCAGATGTTCCCGTGGGTATCATGATTGAGACGCCTGCGGCGGCTCTCATCAGCGACTGCCTTGTGAAACACGTGAATTTTTTTAGCGTGGGAACGAACGATTTGACGCAGTATACGCTGGCGTGTGATCGACAAAACGAACAATTAGAGCGATACTGTGACGCCCATCACGAAGCGATTCTACGACTCATTGAGATGACAGCGACGGCAGCACACAAGCATAACGTATGGATTGGAATTTGCGGGGAACTCGCTGCGGATAAGGAGATGACGGCGTGGTTTTTGGATCACGGTATCGATGAGCTTTCCGTCTCGCCAAACAACGTGTTGGAACTGCGTGCGTACGTACGGCAGCTGGACAAATGATGTTAAAAACGAATCTGATTATTTCAGATGGAATAAAAAGATTTTTGTGTATATGCTTATTGGAAATAACCGGCTGTGCTTTCGGGTGCAGCCGGTTTTATTTTCTAAACACAAACAAATACTCATGAGCTATCAGCAGAAAGTTGTATTTTATGCTATTTGTTTTCCAATAACCTGTCGCACGACAGTTGTGCTGTTCCTTGATGATAAGCTCTTTGAGGGTAACTACATCTTCAATTTCAGATACTACTCCATGTGAGATTATATCAATTTTTCCTTGAAATGGAATTTGTGAAATAAGGATATTGCAACCTACCCAGCCTGCTCTCTTGGCTGTAGGTAATAAAGGCTTACGCTTTTCTATGATTGATGGGACAAAAAAGAACTTTGGTATAACATACAAATCTGTAATCTCAAAGCTTGATGTATATTTTAAGATAAACAAATCAGAATTATCAGTGCTTGTAATCCTTTCAATCATAGTGCCGTATGCACCATCACTTATTTTTTTGCCTATTTTACCTTTTTTACTTTTAAGCTCAAAGGTTTCTCCGCATCTCTTACATTTACATTCAAAATCTGCAACAGGCTTGTTATTATCAAGCTTATGTATATGTGGCTGTCCACAGCAAGGGCAAAATATATTATCTGCCACCTAGCTTTCACTCATAATCCTAACCTTCTGAGTAGCACTTTTATATCCACTCGCTAGCTGTTCATTAAAATTAAAGTTCATCAAAACTCATACCACTTCGTACAATCGTTATTTTCAAGGCATTGTCCGCACATTTGTTTACAAACAAGATTTCCCTGTGCGAGAACAAATTCTCCGTCTATATATTTTTTTCAGCTATTTCCAATGCACTTTCCATATCATCTGCTTCAACTAAGAAATCCTCTGAAATCATTTCTTCTATTGTTATTTTGTATTTCATAATTGCCTCCCTTGCTATTAAACAACATAATCTCCACATTTTTCAACAGACCGCTAATCAGACGAATACTAACCTCATCACAGATAGATGGTTTTTTATATGCTCCCATAGGAACATTATACAGTCCCTTGCTGTTTACTCTGTAAAGTCCGTTAAAACAAGTCTTGTTGAGAAATATAAATAGAGCAGCTTTTTCGTTAAGAGAATCGTTATTGCCAATCAACTCGTTAAAACGTTCTCTTTGCTTATAATAATATTCCTTTCGCTCGTCTTCGTTCATCATCCAAAATTCATTTTGCATCTCGCTAAGTCTATCAACAAGTTTATCTACATTATCACGAACTTGCACGTAAGCGTTAGTAAGTTCGGCATTTACATCATTTATCAGCACCTCTTTAGGCTGAAAATTAGCAAGTACATCAAGCAAAACAGCTCCGCCACCAACAAAAGGCTCACAGTAACGTTCTATGGTATCAGGGTACTTCTTTCTTATCTCACCAAGCAGCTGACTTTTTCCGCCAGCCCATTTTACGAAGGGCTTTACGGTCTTAAATTTCATCTAACTTCCTCCAAGTAATTACTTTTACTTTCTTATTATACTACACAATTCCGAAAAGATCAATAGGTATGAAACTTTTGCAAAAATTTTATTCTCCATGTTCTGATACGTTGAAATTTGACAACATCCCTTAAAATGTGCTATACTGTCACTGTCGGCTTCTTCCGAAAGGAATGAGGTGAGGTCATTGCTATACTACATCTTATCGCTCGCAATATCTGTTGGAGTAGAATTAGCGTTATACGCCTTCTACAAATGGCTTAACAGATAAAAGCCGACACTCCTAAAGCCTATGCCTTTTTATAAGGCAAAATCCCCCAGAGCTGCAACTCTGGGGGATTTCTTTTTTTTTGTAGTGAAGCCATCGCTACTACATCTTGCTCTTATTGTTCTCATTATACCACGTCTGAAACGCACTGTCAAGCCTTTTTTGAAAAAAATTCCCCATATCCCGACGCATCAAAATTTGACAACATCCCCTAAAATATGTTACAATGCCAATGTCGGTCTCTTCCGCAGGGAGGAGGTGGAAATCGTGAATTACATAATCAACTTCGTAATTTCTGTTATAGCTCGTCTGGTTAGTGATCAGATTAGCAAGTAGCTTGACAGAAAGTAAGTACCGACAAAGCCCCAAAAAAAGAACTCCCCAGAGTGCCAGCTCTGGGGA
>Ga0192239_1003_pt1 | contig 82340 bp, 74 predicted proteins | sample Koala_Koa27_G3_FD_131231 | JGI IMG/M metagenome (GOLD analysis project Ga0192239, IMG submission 131231) | Enriched cells from koala feces incubated with labeled cellulose particles, San Francisco Zoo, California, United States - Koala_Koa2-7_G3 ... | reverse complement strand
CACATCGGTGACCGATGGCAGTTGGCGGGACAGGCAATAGTTCCTGTTTATAACGATTATGGTGACCGCTACAAAAAAGTCCGCCTGAACCTGGCAGTACTGTCGAAAGAGTGGAGCTGGAGTGGTAGCCAATTCTTGAAAGTAAGCGGAGGTCTGTTCGATCGAGAACGGTATGGGCTGGATGCGAAATGGATGTATCCCGTGAACCGATGGTTGGCACTGGATGCACAGGTGGGACTGACGGGCTTCTGCTCGATGGCCGTAGACTGGGAATGCAGCAAGATGAAGAGAGTGACTGGACAGATCGGCATGAATGTATATTTAGAAAAAGTGAACACAGAGGTACGACTGCACGGAGGAAGATACCTGTATGAGGACTATGGCGTGATGGCTGAAGCAATGCGCCACTTCAGGCATTGCACGGTAGGAGTATACGCACAGTATAGCAACAAGGGCAAGGAAGACGGTGGTTTCAAGGTGGTGATGATGATTCCACCCTATAAACGGAAAGCACATAAAGTGATGGTACGCCCGGCATCGAACTTCAGGCTGACATACGATATTCATGGATTGCCTTATGCAGCGAAAATGTACACCACGGATCCGGAAGAGAATGAACGCGAAGGTAACTTCGACCGAAACCTCCTGCAATGGGGAGCCAACCGAATGGCACCGGACTTTACAATCAAGAAAGGAGGCAGACGATGAAACGCACTACTATGCTGATGATACTAAGTTTCCTGTTTCTGGCAGGAAGCATAAAGCAAATCCATGCTCAGCAATATACGGGCATGAGCGGATTGATTCATGTGCTAAGTGCGGATATGGACGAAGCTGGAGAGATCCGCATTGGAGCGCACTTTCTGAACAAGAACTTCACTCCGGACCGAGGCTTCAACTATGGAGGAAAATACAACACTTTAAGCCACTATCTGAGTATAACCCCTTTCTCGTGGATGGAAATAGGATATACCTGTACCCTACAAAAGGGTAAGGCAATAAACATTGACGGACAAGTGCTGGAGGGAGCACCCCGACTGCGCTTCAAAGACCGATACTTCTCCATCAAGATACAGCCGCTAAAAGAAAACAAATGGTGGCCCAGCATTGCCATCGGCTCTAATGACCCATATGGCACAAGCAGCCGGACAGGAACCGGGAAAGAAAATGATAAGACAGTAAACGGTGACGGGTTGAGCCAATACTTCTGCAACTTCTACATTGCCGCCACCAAACATTTCTCTCTACAAAATCAAGTTGTAGGCATCCATCTGGCTTACCGCAAATGGAAGCGCAACTACAATAGCAAGTGGAACGGACCTGTTGGTGGCATCACTTTTCAACCTTCTTTCCAAAAAAACTTGCGCCTGATAGCAGAGTATACCGGTAATGAGGTAAATGTTGGCTTTGACTGGAAGTTGTGGAAGCATCTGCTGCTACAATCTTCCTTACAGGACGGAAGATATTTCACCGGAGGCATCTGCTTCTGCATGAATCTATTGTGATAGTTATTTATTTTTCATCATCAATAACATTAAACTTTTATTTTATGGGAAAATTTGTAAAGAAGGGAGCCTTTATGCTCCTTGTTGCCTTCCTCGCTGTAGGTATGGCAAATTGTAAAGACGATGATCCGGACTACGAGAACGTAACGCCACCGGAAGTGCCCGTCACCAATAGTATCAGCGGTGTGATTACAGGTGTCAGTGGAGAAGGTATCAATGGAGCCACCGTCACAATGGACGGAACCACCACTTTAAAAACCGCTGCCGACGGAACATATGCCTTTGAAAACGTAAAAGCAGGAAGTCACACTCTGAAAGCGGAAGCCAACGGCAAAATTGCCAAAGAAGAGAGTGTAAGCGTGGAAAACAGTGAAAAGGGAAGCATTGTCCTCTGGAATGCCACTCTTGCCAATGAAGGCGTAACCATAACCAGCAATGAAGACGTTGCGGGTGAAGCCAAAGTGGAGACCGAAACCGTGAAAGGTAATGAGAAGGCAAAAATTGAGATTACCGTAACAGTGCCGGAAAATGCCGTATCAGACAAGACCGTGACTATTACAGTAACTCCGATTTATAGTGTAGACGATGCCGCTAAATCCAGATCTACACGGGCAAGTGAAGAATCCGTGCTTCTGGTAGGAACAAACCTGAAGTGCTCTAATGCATCAGCCACCCTTGCTACACCGATGACCCTGACATATAATGTGGATGCTGAAATAACAGGCAGCGTTTCTGCCAAGAAGCTGGTCAACGGTTTATGGGTAAATGCTCCGTTTGAAGTTAATGAAGGAACTATTTCCGTGACAGCAGACTCTTTCACATCCTACTCCCTGTTCCTGAACGCAAGTATTACAACTAAGACATCCAGCGAAGTTTTAACATTCAATCCAAACACTTTTGACAATCTGTATGGTAGCGGCGATATGGCTGTAGGCACTTCTTCTTATCAATATAAGGTGGGTACGGAAATTACCTCCTCCGGAACAACCAAACTTACCGCATATCTGATTGAAATTCTGGCCCGTCTGGCAGGCGCAAGTGTCACAACAATTGAGAAAAACTATCCTATCAATGTAACTTTATCCATAGGAACAGCACTGAGCATCAGTGGCACACAGTCTGCAACCACTTATACGGTTTCTGCACTGAAACGCTCAGTTTCGGGCAAGAAATATGGAAATATTTCAGTCACAACCAGAGCCTACAACCGCCAACATACGGGTGGTAGCAACTGATGAAATAAATTTCTCTTATCAACCTGGATTAAAGCCAATCACCTCATCGTGGTTGGCTTTTTTTATTACTTTTGTCCATCCAAACCAATAATTCGTGATAGGCCATGCTCAGCAAGCTTAAATTAAACCAGCTTTATTTTAAAGATACGCAGTTCGCCAACCTGATGACGCGCCGTATTTTCAACATTCTTCTGATAGCCAACCCCTATGATGCTTTCATGCTGGAAGACGACGGACGTATAGATGAAAAAATCTTTAACGAATACACATCGCTCTCCCTGCGCTATCCACCACGTTTTACCCAAGTATCCACCTGTGAAGAAGCGTTGGCACAACTTTCCACCGTACCGTTCGACCTCATCATCTGCATGCCGGGTACGGGAGATAACGACAGTTTCGATGTAGCACGCCACATCAAGAGCCTGTACGAACATATCCCCATGGTGATACTGACTCCTTTCAGTCACGGCATCACCAAACGTATTGCCAATGAAGACCTGAGCCCCTTCGAATATATCTTCTGTTGGTTGGGAAATACCGATTTGCTGGTGTCTATCATCAAACTGATAGAGGATAAGATGAACCTGGAGCACGATGTAAACGAAGTCGGTGTACAAGTGATTCTGGTAGTGGAAGACGGTATCCGGTTCTACTCGTCCATCTTGCCCAACCTTTATAAATTCGTGCTGAAACAAAGCCAGGAATTCAGTACCGAAGCATTGAATGCCCACCAGCGGACACTGCGTATGCGTGGACGTCCGAAGATCGTACTGGCACGTACCTATGAAGAAGCTACCGGTATCTACGAGAAATACAAGAATAATATATTAGGAGTGATTACCGATGTCCGCTTTCCGCGCGTGGAACGTGGCGAAAAGGACGGACTGGCAGGTATCAAGCTGTGCGCCGCCATCCGTAAGGAAGATCCGTTCGTGCCGCTCATCATCCAGTCGTCCGAATCGGAAAATGCACTGTATGCATCCAAATACGGTGCCGCCTTCATCGACAAGAACTCCAAGAAGATGGATGTGGACCTGCGCCGTATCGTATCGGACAACTTCGGTTTCGGCGATTTCATTTTCCGCAATCCCGATACGCTGGAAGAGATAGCCCGCGTAAAGAATCTGAAAGAATTGCAGAATATCCTCTTTGCCGTACCCGCAGAGTCGTTCCTCTACCATATCAGCCGTAACCACGTCAGCCGCTGGCTCTACTCACGCGCTATGTTCCCGGTGGCAGAGTTCCTGAAACCTATCACTTGGAACAGCCTGCAAGACGTGGATGCCCACCGCAAGATCATCTTCGAAGCCATCGTAAAATACCGCAAGATGAAAAACCAGGGTGTGGTAGCTGTGTTCAAGCGTGACCGCTTCGACCGTTACTCCAACTTTGCCCGTATCGGCGATGGTTCATTGGGAGGCAAAGGTCGTGGATTGGCTTTTATTGACAACATGGTGAAGCATCATCCCGAATTTGAAGAGTTCGATAATGCCCGCGTTGCCATCCCTAAGACAGTGGTACTCTGTACCGATGTCTTCGACGAGTTCATGGAGACAAACAACCTGTATCAGGTAGCCCTCTCCGATGCTGATGACGACTTAATCCTGCGCTACTTCCTGAAAGCCAAACTACCCGACCGGTTGGTGGAAGACTTCTTCACCTTCTTCGATGTAGTGAAGTCACCGCTTGCCATCCGCTCGTCTTCCTTGCTCGAAGATTCGCACTATCAGCCCTTCGCCGGAATCTATAATACTTATATGATTCCGTATCTGGATGATAAATACGAAATGCTCCGTATGCTGTCCGATGCCATCAAAGGCGTATATGCTTCGGTCTATTTCCGCGATAGCAAGGCGTATATGCAGGCCACAAGCAATGTCATCGACCAGGAAAAGATGGCTGTCATCCTGCAAGAGGTAGTCGGCAACCAATATGGCGACCGTTATTATCCCAGTATGTCCGGCGTGGCACGTTCGCTCAACTATTACCCCATCGGTGATGAAAAGGCCGAAGAAGGTACAGTAAACCTCGCCCTCGGTCTTGGCAAGTACATCGTAGACGGTGGCATGACGCTCCGTTTCTCTCCCTATCATCCGCATCAGATTCTGCAAACCAGCGAAATGGAGATAGCCCTGAAAGAGACGCAAACCCGCTTCTATGCCCTCGACCTGCGCAATGCCGGACACGATTTCTCCATGGACGATGGCTTCAACCTGCTGAAACTGCACGTGAAAGAGGCGGAAAAGGATGGAGCACTGAACTACATAGCCTCCACCTACGACCCTTACGACCAGATCATCCGCGACGGTCTTTATCCCGGTGGGCGCAAGGTAATCACTTTCGCCAACATCCTGCAACATGATGTTTTCCCGTTGGCACGCATCCTGCAACTGGTATTGAAGTACGGTGAGCAGGAAATGCGCCGCCCCGTCGAGATAGAGTTTGCTGCCACCATGAGCCGCGAACAGGATAAATCGGGCACTTTCTACTTGTTGCAAATACGTCCTATCGTAGACACCAAAGAAATGCTGGACGAAGACCTCACCGCCATACCGGATGAGAAAACCCTACTCCGCTCCAACAACTCGCTGGGTCATGGCATTATGAATGATATCTATGACGTCGTCTACGTGAAGACGGATGACTACAGTGCATCGCACAATCAGGAGATTGCCTGGGAGATAGAGAAGCTGAACCAGCAATTTCTGGATGAGGGGCAAAACTATGTCCTCGTCGGTCCCGGACGCTGGGGAAGTAGTGACACCTGGCTTGGCATCCCCGTGAAGTGGCCGCACGTCAGCGCCGCCCGCGTCATTGTGGAAGCCGGACTGACGAATTACCGTGTAGACCCCAGTCAGGGCACCCATTTCTTCCAGAACCTAACGTCCTTCGGCGTAGGGTATTTCACCATCAATGCATTTATGAACGACGGTGTATACAACCAGGAATTCCTGAATGCCCAACCTGCCGTGCACGAGACGAAATACCTGCGGCACGTACATTTCGAACAACCTGTAACAGTAAAGATGGATGGCAAGAAGAAGCTGGGAGTAGTACTGATGCCCGAAGAATAATTTCTGTTCTCATTCAAAGAGGATATGATTAGTGATGAACATTCAGTTCTATCACCACACCTCGCTGGGGGCAAACATGCGGATATTCTTATTGGAAGTACCCAGACCATTGGTAATAATCATCGGTATTCCTTGGGAATTGCGCTTCAGTCCGCCACGAAACCGCTGTCCGTAGTGCGAAGGAAGAATGGGAGCATAAAGCCTGAACAGCGTCACCTGCCCACCGTGTGTATGTCCGGCGAGGACAAGGTCGGTATTCGTTATGGCAACATCCTCGGCATAGTCGGGTGTATGCGTCAGCAGAATCACGAAATCATCAGGTGAAAGGGCGAGCGTAGGAGATACACCATTCTTCTGCAGATCGAAAGGATTGCGAACGCCGGCTATCAGAATCTCCGCCCCGTCCCGCTTCAGTGTATCCACGCGGTGCTCCAGCAAATGAATGTTGTGTGCCTCCAGTTGGCGCACAATGTCGGCGTAGCAAGCCTCATAGTCGTTGTTGCCCAGCACCACGTAAGTACCCATCGGCACCTTCACCGCAGCCAGGGCGGAGATGACGGGCGCCACATACTCACATCCCTCGTGCAGGTCGCCACCCACCAGCAGCACGTCTGCCCGCTGGTCATTGAGCAAGCGGACCAGGTTCTCAAGACCCTTCTCCTTGAAAAGACTCTTGTAGTGCAAATCCGAAATGAAGGCAATGCGGAAACCGTCGAAAGCGGCAGGCACGTCGGGGTGGCTGAACTGGTACGTCCGCACCCGGCTGATGCCCCGGTAGCCGGAACCTGCCTTTGAAGAGGTTATTTCTGTATCGACGAGTCGGATACTGTCCGCTGCCGAAGTCTCCGGCGGCAGAGAAGGAAGCACGTACTGGTTCGATCTACAAGAAGAGAGAAACAGTACTCCAAGAATCACATAGAGGAATTTCTTCATCATATACAAGCAGTATTTTCTTCATAACACAGACACAAAGATAGGCATTTTCAGTATCTTTGTTGCAAGAATCGGTAAACAAGCATTCACCCTAAACTAAAAACGGAATATGAAAGAGATTAAACTGAATTCACCTTATGCCTGGTTTCTCGCCGCCCGTCCCAAGACCTTGACGGGAGCCATCATCCCCGTACTGCTGGGTAGTGCCCTGGCTTTCAGCGACGGGGAGTTCAAGACCCTGCCCGCCCTGCTGTGCGCCCTCTTCGCCTGCGGCATGCAAATTGCCGCAAATTTCATCAATGACCTTTTCGACTTTCAGAAAGGCACCGACCGTAAAGATCGTCTGGGTCCGCCACGTGCTTGCGCCGAAGGCTGGATTACTCCGGGAGCCATGAAACTTGGCATCGGCTGCGCATTGCTGCTGTCGTGCCTGGCAGGACTGGCACTGCTCTTCACCGTCTGGGGACAACTGCCCCACGGAGGCTGGGAACTGGTGGCACTGGGAGTAGTATGTATCCTGTTTGCCTTCCTCTACACCACGCTGCTCTCCTATCTGGGCTGGGGCGATGTGCTGGTGCTGGTCTTCTTCGGCTTCGTGCCCGTATGCGGCACCTACTACGTGCAAGCCTACACGCTGAATATGGACGTGTTGGTACTGTCGCTCGTCAGCGGTCTGGCCATAGACACCCTGCTGATGGTGAACAACTATCGCGACCGCGAGCAAGATACCGTGAGTGGCAAGTGCACGCTAGTGGTGCGCTATGGCCGGAAGTTCGGTGAAAATATGTATTTGGGGCTGGGCATTGCCGCCACGCTGCTCTGCCTCTGGTTTGTAAATACCGGCCGACTGACGCTGATCGAGTTTATCTGGGCCCCTGCGTCTACCTCTGCATGCACGCCCTGACGTGGCGCAAGATGGTGAACATCCGCAGTGGTAAAGGGCTGAACCGTATCCTGGGCGAGACTTCACGCAACATGCTATTTCTGGGCATACTGCTGGCCGTAGCACTGGCTGCATAAACGCAGCAGGCATCCGGATTCATCCCATGAGACAAAAAAATCATCCCGTGAGGCAAAAAATTCCGCCTCACGGGATAAAAAAAATCATCTCATGAGACTATTTAAGATCGTCTCATGAGATGAAATTATCATCTTTTACCGTACATCTTCTCGTAATAGTGCTGGTAGTCACCGCTGGTTACTTCTTCCACCCACGCCTGGTTATTCAGATACCACTCGATGGTCTTCACGATACCGTCTTCGAACTTCGTTTCGGGATACCAGCCCAGAGCAGCGGTAATCTTTGCCGGGTCGATGGCATAGCGCTGGTCATGACCGAGACGGTCCTTCACGAAAGTAATCAGGTCTTCATTAATCCAGCTGATGTCAATCTGGCCATCTTCGCCTTTCGTCTTCTTCTTCAGGACTTCGCGATATTCGGGCTTCTCCGTCATCAGGCGGTGGATGGTGGCAATGGTCAGCTTCACGATTTCAAGGTTGGTCTTTTCGTTATGGCCACCTACGTTGTACACTTCACCTTCCACACCTTCGCGAACCACCAGGTCGATAGCTTTGCAATGGTCTTCCACATAAAGCCAGTCGCGCACATTGCTGCCGTCACCGTAGACAGGAAGTTTCTTTCCTTCCAGAATATTCTTGATAATAAGCGGGATCAGCTTTTCAGGGAAGTGATACGGGCCGTAGTTATTGGAACAGCGGGTAATGGTCACCGGCATTTTATAGGTATCATGGTAAGCCATAACCACCATGTCGGCGCTGGTCTTGGAAGCACTGTACGGACTATGCGGACAAAGCGGGGTTTGCTCCGTGAAGTAGCCGTCGGCACCCAACGAACCGTACACTTCATCCGTAGACACCTGATGGTAGCGCACGCCCTTGCGCCAGGTAGGATAGCCATTCTCATCCTTACCCGTCACCCAGGCACGGCGGGCTGCATCCAGCAGGTTCTGCGTACCCAGAATATTAGTAACCAGGAAGAGCTGCGGGTTCTCAATGCTGCGGTCTACGTGACTCTCGGCAGCAAAGTTCACCACGTAGTCGAATTTAAATTTGGCAAACAGTTCGTCGGCAAGTATCCGGTCGCAGATGTCACCTTTTACAAAGAAACAGCGTTCGTCATCAATGTCTTTAGCGATGGTTCCAAGGTTTCCGGCATAGGTTAAAGCATCAAGTATCACAAGCTGCACGTCATCATGCTTTGCCAGGATGTACTTGATATAGTTCGCACCGATAAATCCGGCAGCACCGGTTACAAGATAAGTCTTCATGTACTTAATTTTTAATTATCAATTATTAATTGTTCATCGGTGGGAGTTGGCAAGTTCCATCAGGTAGGTGCCATATTCTGTTTTGCCAAGTTGTTCACCAAGACGGTAAAGCTGGTCGGCATCTATCCAACCCTTACGCCAGGCTATCTCTTCGATGCAACTGGCGCGGAAACCCTGACGGTTCTGTATGGTAGCCACAAAGTTGCTTGCTTCCAGCAGGCTGTCACAGTTTCCGGTATCGAGCCATGCAAAACCACGACCGAAGATTTCGACTTTCAACGTGCCCTCGTCCAGATACAGACGGTTCAAGTCTGTGATTTCATATTCGCCACGGGCGGAAGGTTTCAGGGCGGCAGCCTTGGCAGTAACGGTAGAGTCGTAGAAATACAAACCGGGCACTGCATAGTTGCTCTTGGGCTGTGCAGGTTTCTCTTCGAGGGAAATCGCTTTTCCGTCGGCATCAAATTCCACCACACCATAAGCACGAGGGTCCTTCACATAATATCCGAAGATGCATGCACCTTTTTCAATGGAGGCAGCACGTTTCAGCATGGCAGAGAAGCCCTGTCCGTAGAACATGTTATCACCCAGAATGAGACATCCCGGCTCACCGTTCAGAAACTCGGCCCCCAGCACGAAAGCCTGAGCCAGTCCGTTAGGCTGCTCTTGTATCTTATAAGAAAAGGACATTCCAAGCTCTTCACCCGTACCCAGCAATTCGCGAAACATGGGCAAGTCACGTGGAGTGGAGATAATCAGCACTTCGCGTATCCCCGCCAACATAAGCGTGGAAAGCGGATAATAAATCATTGGCTTGTCATAAACCGGCATAATCTGCTTGGAAATAGCCTTAGATAAGGGGTAAAGATGGGTGGCGCTACCACCGGCAAGAATAATTCCTTTCATATTTCAGTTCTTTTTTCGGTTGATACAAATATAGAATAAAATAAGAAGGAGGACAACGCCCCACGGCTCTCGGTGATCTATTCAGGCTACAAAGATAATGCAAACGGAATGCAGTACAAAATAATTTAAATTATTTTTAGGAGCTTTCTCACCCTGCCAGCTCTATCACTTCAAGATCCTTGAACACCCCATTGTCCACAATAAAGCGTACCATGGTACGTACTTTATGGAATCCGGAGATACCTGCAGCACCGGGATTGATGTGCAGCATATCGAGCGTTTTGTCATACTTTACCTTTAGTATATGGGAGTGTCCACTGATGAAAAGCTTAGGCGGACGCACCAAGATACTGCCCCGTATGGAAGGATCATAATTACCGGGATAACCGCCGATATGCTTTATCAATACCTCGGCACCATCGACCGTGAAACGGTTGATTTGCGGATAGACCTGACGGATGTCTTGCCCGTCGATGTTACCATACACGGCACGGAAAGGCCGGAATGCCTCCAGCTTCCGGGCCACCTCCAGCGAGCCGATGTCACCGGCATGCCAGATTTCGTCACACGTCTCGAAATATTGCAGATATTTTTCATCCCAATAGCCGTGTGTATCGGATAATAAACCAACTTTTGTCATCTTTCTTTTGTTTATCTGTGCAAAGGTAACTATATTTGGGCAAATCTTGATGAAACCATGGAAAACCAATATCAATATTTTAAACGGGACATCAGTTGGCTGTCATTCAACTACCGTGTCCTGCTGGAAGCGGAAGATGATACTCTTCCACTATATGAACGCATTAACTTTATATCCATTTATTCTTCCAACCTGGAAGAATTCTACAAAATACGCGTTGCCGACCATAAGGCAATAGCTACCGGTGCCGCGCAAAGTGACGAGGAAACAGTACAATCGACCATCGAACTGGTAGACGCAATCAATCTTGAAGTGAACCGCCAGATGGAGGACCGTATCCGCATCTATGAACAGAAAATACTTCCTGCCCTGAAGAAAAACCATATCATCTTTTATCAGAGCCGCAACGTAGAACCGTTTCATCGTGACTTTGTACGGCGTTTTTTCCGGGAAGAAATCTTCCCTTTCCTGCAGCCCGTACCTGTTTCCAAAGATAAGGTAATCTCTTTCCTGCGGGATAATCGCCTGTATCTGGCCGTACGCCTGTTTCCGAAAGGGAAGGAGGTAACAAGGGAAGAAGTTGACAAGGAGACAAGGGAAGAAGGAGACAAGGGAGAATCTCCTTGTCAACTCGTCGACTCGTCAACTTGTCAACTCTCCCCTCAGTACTTCGTGATGAAGCAGCCCTACAGCAAAGTACCCCGTTTCATCGAACTGCCCAAAGTGGGGAACAACTATTACCTGATGTTCATCGAAGATATCATCAAGGCCAATCTGGATGTGATCTTTCCCGGTTATGATGTGGACAGCAGTTATTGTATCAAGATTTCGCGCGATGCGGATATACTGATAGACGATGCCGCCAATACTTCCGAAATCATAGAACAGGTGAAGACCAAGGTGAAAAAGCGCAAGATAGGAGATGTCTGCCGCTTTGTGTACGACCGTGCCATGCCGCAGGACTTCCTCGACTACCTGATAGACGCTTTCCATATTGACCGCCGCGAACTGGTTCCGGGAGATAAACACCTGAACCTGGAAGACTTGCGGCATCTGCCCAATCCGAATCCGAATATCCATCCCATCCGGAAACCGCAACCGATGAAGCTGACATGCCTCAACGAACGGGAGTCCATTTTCCAATATGTAGAGAAAAAGGATCTGTTATTACATTACCCTTACCACTCCTTCGAGCACTTCATCCACTTCCTGTACGAGGCGGTGCACGAACCTACCGTACGCGAAATCATGGTAACCCAATACCGGGTGGCGGAAAACTCCGCTGTTATCAATACCCTGATAGCTGCCGCCCAGAATGGAAAGAAAGTCACGGTCTTCGTGGAACTGAAAGCCCGCTTCGATGAAGAGAACAACCTTACCACCGCCGAAATGATGAAAGCATCGGGTATCAATATTATATATAGTATACCCAAATTGAAAGTACATGCCAAAGTCGCCCTCGTCCTGCGCCGTGACAAAGAGGATAAGAAACTGACCAGCTATGCGTACATCAGCACCGGGAATTTCAATGAAAAGACTGCCACACTGTATGCCGACAGCGGACTGTTTACCTGCAATCCCATCATCGTCAACGACCTTCACAATCTGTTCCGCACCTTGCGGGGGAAAGAGAATCCTGTATTCCACCGGTTACTGGTGGCACGCTTCAACCTTATACCGGAACTGAACCGCCTCATCGATCATGAAATACAACTGGCAAGGAAAGGTAAGGAAGGCCGGATCATTCTTAAAATGAACACGCTGCAGGATCCCACCATGATAGACCGCCTGTATGAAGCCTCACAGGCCGGTGTGGAAATAGACCTGATCGTACGCGGCATTTGCTGCCTGATACCGGGACAAGAATACAGTCGTAACATTCGTGTAACACGTATTGTGGATACATTTCTGGAACATGCCCGTATATGGTACTTCGGTAATGGTGGCAATCCGAAGCTCTTCCTCGGTTCACCGGACTGGATGCGGCGTAACCTGTACCGCCGCATTGAAGCCATCACTCCTATATTGGACCCCGATGCCAAGCAGGAGCTGATAGATATGCTTTCCATCCAGCTTTCGGACAAGCGCAAGGCCTGTTTCGTAGATGAAAACCTACATAACTGCTGGAAATCGGCCCATCCGCAGAAAGAAAAAGTACGTTCGCAGTATACCTTTTATGAATACTTGAAAGAGAAACTTGAATAACATTGTAACATTTCTGTAATATGTATGACACTTCTCTGCAACACGGTTTCCGTTCCTTTACAGCCAGAAATAAAATACATCATTATGGAAACTATTTATCTATGCATTGTCATCTTCCTGTTCGTCCTTGCGGTGTTCGACCTCATCGTGGGCGTCAGTAATGATGCGGTCAATTTCTTGAATTCTGCTGTCGGAGCAAAGGCAGCTTCTTTCAAAACCATGCTTTTTATTGCCGGAGTGGGCGTATTCATCGGGGCAGCAATGTCCAACGGCATGATGGACATTGCCCGGCACGGCATCTACCAACCACAACATTTCTATTTTGCCGAGATCATGTGTATCCTGCTGGCAGTCATGTTAACCGATGTTGTGCTGCTGGATGTCTTCAATACTATGGGGATGCCTACTTCCACTACAGTATCCATGGTATTCGAGTTACTGGGTGGTACCTTTGCCCTGGCACTTATCAAAGCGCACAGTAATGATGCAATCGGCTTGGGCGATCTGATTAATACGGACAAAGCCCTATCCGTTATCATGGGTATTTTCCTTTCCGTAGCCATCGCCTTCTTCTTCGGTATGCTGGTACAATGGCTGGCACGTGTCATCTTCACTTTCAACTATACCAAAAAGATGAAGTACAGCATCGGAATCTTCGGTGGTATCGCCGCCACTTCCATCATTTACTTCATGCTCATCAAAGGATTAAAAGACAGTTCATTTATGACAGCTGATAACAAGCATTGGATACAGGACAACACTGGAATGCTTATCAGCTGTTTCTTTATATTCTTCACCATACTGATGCAAGTGCTTCACTGGTTGAAGGTAAATGTTTTCAAAGTTGTTGTGTTATTGGGTACCTTCGCCCTTGCCCTCGCCTTTGCCGGCAATGACCTGGTCAACTTTATCGGTGTACCTCTTGCCGGATATTCTTCATTTATAGATTATACAGCCAATGGAGCAGGTGCAGGACCGGATGGCTTCCTGATGACTTCGCTTCTCGGTCCGGCTAAAACACCCTGGTACTTCCTCTTCGGTGCAGGTGCCATCATGGTTTACGCCCTTTGCACTTCTAAAAAAGCGCATAACGTTATTAAGACTTCCGTTGATCTCTCCCGCCAGGATGAAGGTGAAGAAAACTTCGGTAGTACCCCTATCGCCCGTACCCTGGTAAGATTTAGCCTTACATTATCCAATGGTATCTCCAAAATAATGCCTGAACGCAGCAAACGGTGGCTCGATACCCGTTTCCGCAAAGATGAAGCTATCATCGCAGACGGTGGCGCATTCGACCTGGTACGCGCCTCGGTAAACCTTGTATTGGCAGGCTTGCTCATTGCGCTGGGTACTTCACTGAAACTCCCTCTTTCTACTACTTACGTAACCTTCATGGTTGCCATGGGTACCTCTCTCGCCGACCGTGCCTGGGGACGTGACACCGCCGTATTCCGTATAACAGGTGTGCTGAGCGTTATCGGTAGCTGGTTCATTACGGCCGGTGCTGCATTTACCATCTGTTTTTTTGTTGCTCTGATTATCCATTTCGGCGGCACGGTTGCCATCATTGCCCTGATCGGCCTGGCGATATTCTCCCTGATCCGCAGCCAAGTGATGTATAAGAAACGCAAAGCTAAAGAGAAAGGCAACGAAACCATCAAGCAACTGATGCAGAGTAGCAACAACGAAGAAATTCTGGAACTGCTGCGTAAGCATACCCGTGAAGAGTTAGTGAAGATACTGGCATTTACCGAAGAAAACTTAGAACGTACCGTAACTGCATTCTTACACGAAAACCTGCGCGGATTACGTCGCTCCATGGGCTCTGTGAAATTTGAGAAACAACTCATCAAGCAAATGAAACGTACCGGCACTCTTGCCATGTGCCGCCTGGATAACAATACAGTATTGGAGAAAGGGCTTTACTATTATCAAGGCAACGATTTTGCCAGCGAACTGGTATATAGCATCGGACGCCTCTGCGAACCGTGCCTCGAACATATCGATAATAACTTCAAACCGCTGGATGCCATTCAGAAAGGAGAATTCTCTGATGTAACGGAAGACATCGTCTACTTGTTACAAGTCTGCCGCCATAAGATGGAGAACAATGATTATGAAGATTTTGAGAATGAACTCCGGAAAGCGAATGACCTGAACGGACAGCTATCGCACCTGAAACGGGAAGAATTGCAACGCATTCAGAGCCAGTCCGGCAGTATCAAAGTCAGCATGGTATACCTGACTATGATACAGGAAGCACAAAATGTTGTTACTTATACTATTAACCTGATGAAGGTAAGCCGTAAGTTCCAACTGGCTGAATAACAGAATATCAATTTCAGACATAACGAAATGAGCCCTGCAACGTTAGTTTTGCAGGGCTCATTTTATTTTTATCAACTCAGAAGTTAAGGACGTTTTAATCCCATTTTTGCTGCCCGTTCCATCATAAAAGCCCGTGCTGCTTCGTATTCATTGGAAATCACTCCATCCAGAATAGCATCTTTAATGGCACTTTTCAAAGCCCCTACTTCCCGGCAGGGTTCCAGATTGAAAGTTTCCATAATCTCCTCTCCACTGACAGGCGGCTGAAAATTGCGGACGCGGTCACGCTCTTCAAGGTCTTTCAATTTCTGGCGTACCAACTGGAAGTTATTCAGGAATCGCTGCTTACGCTCCATGTTTTTAGAAGTAATGTCAGCTTCACACAATGTCATCAAATCATCAATATCATCTCCGGCTTCAAAAAGAAGGCGACGCACAGCAGAATCGGTCACCACATCGTCTGCTATCACGATAGGACGCATATGCAGACTCACCAACTTCTGTACATACTTCATCTTTTCATTCATCGGCAACTTCATCTTCCGGAAAATCTCAGGAACCATCTTCTCACCAATGAAGTTATGATTATGGAAAGTCCAACCTGCACGAGGTTCCCAACGTTTAGTAGCGGGTTTGGCTATATCATGCAGCAGTGCAGCCCATCGTAACCAAAGATTATCCGTTTTACGGCTGATGTTATCAAGTACTTCCAATGTGTGATAGAAATTGTCCTTATGTGCCCGCCCATTACGTGTTTCCACACCTTGAAGGGCAGCCAGTTCCGGAAAAATAAGGGACAACAAACCGGAACGATCCAGGTCTATAAACCCTTTAGAGGGAACCGGAGAAAGTATTATCTTATTAAGTTCGTCGGCAATGCGCTCCCTGGAGATAATGGATATACGCCCACAGTTACGGCACAAAGACTCAAATGTAGTATCATCAATATAAAAGTTCAGCTGGGTGGCAAAACGGATACACCGCATCATGCGCAACGGGTCATCGCTGAACGTGATATCCGGGTCAAGAGGAGTACGGATCGTCTTCTCTTTCAGGTCTTCTATACCACCGAAGGGGTCTACCAATTCTCCGAACCGGTTCTGATTCAGGCAGACAGCCAATGCATTGATCGTAAAATCCCGCCGATTCTGGTCATCTTCCAATGTACCGTCTTCAACGATGGGCTTACGGGAATCGCGTTGATAAGACTCCTTGCGTGCACCAACAAATTCCACTTCTGTACCGCGGTACTTTACCTGTGCGGTACCAAAATTCTTAAACAGGGCTACATGTGCTCCGCGTCCCAGGCGTTTACCCAGCGCTTCGGCCATCTCTATACCACTACCCACTACTACAACATCAATATCCTTAGAAGGGTGTTGCAGGAAAATATCGCGCACATATCCACCGACTACATAACATTCCAATCCTAATTCATCTGCTGTCTCGGATATCCGTTTGAATATATCGTCGCTGAAATGCTGTTTCAGTTCTTCTGCCGTCAATTCTATCATACTATACTTTTTAAAATAATTATTTAGTTTTCACCGGAGAAAGTAGCACTGTTTTTGGTCTATATTCCCAGCTTCTCCTCTCCCAATCCTTATCTGAACCCTATCATCTCCGTAGTAGCTCCGTGTCTATACACTTGGACTTGGTATGGAGTTGGTACAGACTTGATACGGAGTTGGTACGGTCCGGATATTAGATTGTTCTAAATTTCCGATATTTCCGGAAAACTAAAATACTATTTATATATTTTCAGAGTGCAAAGATACGGATATTATTTCTAATTTTGTCCTCACTAACAGAACAACAGTAATTATGAAGAAAGTGACACTTCTTGCGTGCCTCTGCTGCACGCTCTTATCTTGTGAGAATGTAGAGAAGAAAGCAAGTGAGAAACTGCAAACAGCCCGCGCAGCCTTCGAACGGGGAGACTTTAGCGAAGCGAAAATGCAAATAGACAGCATTAAGATACTATATCCCAAGGCTTTTGAAGCCCGTCGGGAGGGCATTGGATTAATGCAGCAGGTGGAACTGAAGGAGCAGGAAAAAACACTTGTTTACCTGGATAGCCTACTTCAACAAAAACAAGGAGAACTGGATGCCCTGAAGGGTAAATTCACTCTTGAAAAAGATGCAGAATACCAGAAGATAGGTAACTATCTGCATCCATCACAGGTAATAGAAAAGAACCTGCACCGTTCATACCTCCATTTTCAGGTAAACGAAACCGGGCAAATGAGCATGACTTCCATTTATTGCGGTCCCAGCAATATTCACCATATAAGTGTAAAAGTAGTCGCTCCTGATGGCAGTTTTGCTGAGACTCCTGCTTCCAAGGATAGTTATGAGACCACCGATTTGGGAGAGAAAATAGAAAAGGCGGACTTCAAAATGGGAGAAGATGGTAATGTGATGGGATTCCTCTACTTGAATAAGGACAAGAATATCAAAGTGAACTATCAAGGCGAACGCTCCTACTCCACCACGATGACTCCGGCAGACCGCCAGGCATTGGCAGGGGTTTATGAACTGGCACAGATACTTTCATCCATCACTCAGATAAAGAAAGAAATGGAAGAGGCGAATCTGAAGGTAGAGTTCGTGAAACGGAAGATGCAGGAAAGAGAAAACAAGGAAATGGAATAAAGAATTTCCGAATATTATAACATAAAGCGGAACAACCTCTTACGAAGTTGTTCCGCTTTCTATTATATTATAAATAAAATCCTTAAAGGGTTTCTTATACTTACCACTGTAATTGCGGCAGGAACTTGCTCAGGCAAGTACGCAATGCACTCAACGTAATGGGTTTCACCAATACTTCCGAGGCACCGGCAGCCATTGCATTTTCACGGTCGGCCGTAAAAGCATAGGCAGTCTGCATAATGATAGGAAGTTCTTTCTCTTCTTCGCGGATAATTTTAGTCGCTTCCAGACCATTCATGATAGGCATTTTGATATCCATAAGGATAGCAGCTGTCTTTCCACGGTTCTCTTTGAACAGATTAACCATCTCTTCACCGTTCTTTGCCCACAATATCTCGCATTTCTTGCCAATAATAGCTTTTATCAGTTTAAAGTTGCTATCATCGTCTTCCGCTACCAGTATCAGCGGACGGTAATCTTCTGACAAATTCCCTGTTTCCATGACCAATGTATTTTTGTTTAATGAGGCAAAGATATAAAAATAATATAAATGTACTATCTTTAGAGAAGATAAGCTGTATCTCGGCATAACTTTTTCATGCAAGCATGAAAGTTCTGCACTCAATTTGTACTATCTTTGTGCCTCAATTTAAAAATAGAGTATGATTTCAATAGACGGACTGGCCGTAGAATTTGGCGGCACCACCTTATTCAGTGATATCTCCTTCGTTATTAATGAGAAAGACCGCATCGCCCTGATGGGAAAAAACGGAGCGGGGAAAAGTACCTTACTGAAAATTCTGGCAGGAGTACGCCAACCTACCCGGGGCAAAATTTCAGCACCCAAAGACAGTGTAATCGCTTATCTGCCGCAGCACCTGATGACGGAAGACGGACGAACTGTATTTCAGGAAACAGCACAGGCTTTCTCACATCTGCATGAGATGGAAGCAGAGATAGAACGCCTCAACAAGGAGTTGGAAACTCGTACCGACTACGAAAGTGACAGTTATATGGAACTGATCGAAACAGTTTCTGCCCTGAGTGAGAAATTCTACTCCATCGACTCCACCAACTATGAGGAAGATGTGGAAAAAGCTTTGTTAGGACTCGGCTTCACGCGCGAAGATTTCGACCGCCAGACCAGTGACTTCAGCGGCGGATGGCGTATGCGCATCGAACTTGCCAAGTTGCTGCTGCAGAAACCGGATGTGTTGTTACTGGATGAGCCTACCAATCACCTCGATATTGAAAGTATCCAGTGGCTGGAAGATTTCCTCATCAATAATGGTAAGGCTGTCATCGTCATCAGCCACGACCGCAAATTTGTGGATAACATCACTACCCGTACTATTGAAGTGACAATGGGACGGATTTATGACTATAAAGTAAATTATTCCAAATATCTGGAACTCCGCAAAGACCGTCGCGAACAACAGCAAAAGGCGTATGACGAACAGCAGAAGTTTATAGCCGAAACCAAGGAATTCATCGAACGCTTCAAAGGCACTTATTCCAAAACTCTGCAAGTGCAGAGCCGCGTAAAGATGCTGGAGAAACTGGAACTTCTGGAAGTGGATGAAGAAGATACTTCGGCATTGCGATTGAAATTCCCGCCATCACCACGCTCGGGTAACTATCCTGTAACCATGGAAAACGTAGGTAAAACCTATGGTGACCATGTAGTATTCAAGAATGCTACGCTGACTGTGGAACGGGGAGACAAATTAGCTTTTGTCGGTAAGAACGGTGAGGGTAAGTCTACGCTGGTGAAGTGTATCATGAAAGAGATTGAGCACGATGGTACACTGACGCTCGGGTACAATGTACAGATCGGTTATTTTGCACAGAATCAGGCGTCTATGCTGGATGAAAACCTTACGGTATTCCAGACGATTGACGATGTGGCAAAAGGAGAAATACGTAACAAGATACGCGACTTGCTGGGTGCTTTTATGTTTGGCGGCCCTAAACAATCCATGAAAAAGGTGAAAGTGCTTTCCGGTGGAGAACGTACGCGACTTGCTATGATTAAGTTACTGCTGGAACCAGTGAACCTGTTGATTCTGGATGAGCCGACGAACCACCTGGACATGAAAACTAAAGATATCCTGAAGCAAGCTTTACTGGATTTTGACGGTACACTGATCGTTGTAAGCCACGATCGTGACTTCCTGGACGGACTGGTTACGAAGGTCTATGAATTCGGCAACAAGCAAGTGAAAGAACACCTGAGCGGTATCTACGAATTCCTGGAAAAGAAGAAAATGGAGTCGCTCCGCGAACTGGAAAGGTAAACGTTCCTTAACAGGGCTTCTGCAACTTTTCTTGCGTCATATTGTTTTATTTTCATAAACCTCTAACTACGAGAATAATGAAACGATATGACGCAATAATAATAGGATTTGGCAAAGGTGGAAAATTACTGGCAGCCGAATTAGCCAACCGCAACTGGAAAGTGGCGGTTATAGAACGTTCCCCTGAAATGTATGGTGGAACTTGTATAAACGTAGGATGTATCCCTACTAAAACCATGATACACGAAGCAGAGTTTGCTGAACGTATCTATCAGGACGACTATATAAAACAATCCAAGTTATATTCCCTTGCCCTGAAACGCAAAGATAAACTGGTTACGTTCCTACGGGAGAAGAATGTCGAGAATCTGACAGGCAACCCTAATATTACATTGTATGACGGAACCGCTTCTTTTGTATGCGAAGATACGGTGAAAGTAACTCTTACACCCGGAAAGGATGAAGAGTCTTTCAAACTGGAAGGAAAAGAAATATTTATCAATACCGGTTCTACACCTATCCTGCCGGATATAGACGGATTAAGAGATAGTAAATATGTATATCCCAGTGATACACTGCTTCATGCAGATATTCTTCCCCAACATTTACTAATCATAGGCAGTGGTGCCATCGGACTGGAATTCGCAACCATGTATGCCGGATTCGGCAGTAAGGTCACTATCCTGGAAGCCGGTAAACGTTTTCTGCCGAAAGCAGACCGGGAGATTGCCGAATACATGCAGGAAAGTTTAAAAAGGAAAAATATAGAGATACGCCTGAATGCCCGTGTGCAGTCATTGCATGATACAGCAGACGGTACTACAGCCGCCTATACGGATGCCTCGGACGGTACACCCTATTTTCTGGAAGGAGATGCCCTGCTCATTGCAACAGGCCGTAAACCGATGATAGATGATCTGCATCTGGAAAAAGCCAGAGTGCAAATCAATGCACAGGGAGCAATAGTTGTAAATGAACAATTACGCACTACTGTACCACATATCTGGGCTTTGGGAGATGTGAGAGGTGGAGAAATGTATGATTACCTTTCCATCGATGACTCCCGCATTATCCTGAACCATTTATTCGGTAACAAGGAACGCTCTATCGACGACCGCAATCCTGTGCCTTACGCCATCTTCACAGATCCCCCGATGGCACATATCGGTCTGACAGAGGAAGAAGCCGTAAAACGAGGTTATCCGATCAAGATATCACGTTTGCCAGCCTCAGCTATTCCGCGGGCACGTACTTTGCAGAATATGGATGGAATGTTAAAGGCTATCGTAAATACGGATACAGAAAAAATTCTGGGCTGTTCCCTTTTCTGTATAGATGCACCGGAGCTTATCAATCTGGTAGCATTTGCCATAAAGACCGGACAGAAATCTTCTGCTTTACGTAACTTTATATTCACCCATTCCAGTATGAGTGAAGGTTTAAATGGATTATTCAAGGCTTTTTAATAACTAACATTTGGTAATTAAGTCGTTAACCTCTATCTTTGTCCGCAATTAGAAAATTAAGATGCAGAAGAAACGGTATATAACATTTTTCCTAATGTTCATCAGCATGGTTATGCTGGTAGTACCGGTTATTCCTCACCACCACCACAACAACGGGTTGATATGCATGAAGAATGATATAGCTCCCGATTGTTGCGGACAACAACACAACTCGGATAACGAACATTGCTGTTGCGATACGGGATGTGTAACGACTCATTTCTTCCAGCAAACTCCCAGTTCGGACAATGGATGGGCACATCCGGACTTTCCGCTGGTTATTACACTGTTTTCCGAACCACTCCTCAGATTATTAGTCCTGCCCGAAGAAAGCGGGCAAAGACAGGACTGCATATATCAGGAGTCACTTCATGGCACGTATCTTACACGTGCCACAGGACTTCGCGCACCTCCGTGTGTTCTTACTTTATCGTAAAGTCTGCAACTTTATTGCAGGCTTTTATCTCTAATTTTGCACACAGATAAAAGTAAGAACATAAAAATATCATCATGAAAAAAATTCTTTTTATGGGAGTCATGGGTCTATTCCTATTGGGTTCCTGCAATAGTAAATCCGGCGACGGACACGAAGGTCATAATCATGAAACAGAAAAGCATGAGCACGAAGGTTGTGATCATGATCATGAGGGCGAAGACCACAATCACGAAGGTGACGAACACGACCACGATGGACATGACCACGGTGAAGTAGCAGCAGCCGGACATAGTGACGAAATCATTCTGCCGCCCGCCAAGGCGCAGGCTGCCGGAGTAAAATCCAATGTTGTAGAACCGGGAATTTTCCATCAAGTTATAAAAACCAGCGGCCAGGTAATGGCAGCACAAGGAGACGAAAGCGTTGCTGTAGCAACAGTGGCAGGTGTAGTAACTTTCCGTGGAAAAGTTATCGAGGGCATGAGTGTCAGCAAAGGTACACCGCTGGTTATATTGTCTTCTAAAAATATGGCGGATGGTGACCCTGTAGAACGGGCACGCATCGCTTATGAAGTATCCAAAAAAGAATACGAGCGTATGAAATCCCTTGTAGGAAATAAGATTGTTTCTGAAAAGGATTTCGCTCAGGCTGAACAAGCGTATGAGAATGCACGTATCAGCTACGAAGCCGTAGCCAAAAACAGTTCGGCAAGCGGACAAGCCGTGGTTTCCCCCATCAGCGGATATGTAAAAAGCCTGTTAGTGAAAGAAGGCGATTACGTAGCGGTGGGACAACCGTTAGTCAGCATTACGCAAAACCGCAAATTATTCTTGCGTGCTGACGTTTCAGAGAAATATTACCAATATCTTCGTACTATCGGTTCTGCTAACTTCTGCACTCCTTACAATAATAAGGTATACACATTGAAAGACTTAGACGGACGTCTTCTCTCCTATGGCAAGGCTTCGGGCGGAGACGGTGGATATTATGTACCTGTAACCTTTGAATTTGACAACAAAGGTGATATCATCCTCGGTTCGTTTGTAGAAATCTTCTTATTGTCTTCCCCTATAGAAAATGTAATATCCCTGCCCCATTCAGCATTGACTGAAGAGCAAGGCAGTTTCTTTGTCTACCTGCAACTGGATGAAGAGGGATATAAGAAACAACCCGTCACTCTTGGAGCCGATAACGGTGAAAGCGTACAAATTCTCTCAGGTGTAAAAGCAGGAGACCGCGTGGTAACCGAAGGAGCTTATCAGGTGAAACTGGCAAGCGCTACAAATGCAATACCGGCACACAGTCACGAACACTAAAGATTATGATGAATGATAAATTATGAATTATGAATTGACCGCGCCATCACGCCGTGAGGTAATTCATAATTAATAATTCATAATTAATAATTAAATCACATGTTAAACAAGATTATACATTTCTCACTTCATAACCGCATCCTGGTGCTTGTGGCCTCGGTGTTGTTACTGATAGGCGGAACTTACACCGCCATGCACACGGAAGTGGACGTATTTCCAGATCTCAATGCACCTACGGTTGTCATCATGACTGAGGCAAACGGTATGGCGGCAGAAGAAGTGGAACAACTCGTCACATTTCCTGTTGAAACAGCAGTGAACGGTGCAACAGGTGTGCGCCGCGTACGTTCTTCATCTACCAATGGATTTTCAGTAGTATGGGTAGAATTCGATTGGGATACGGATATTTATCTGGCCCGACAGATTGTAAGCGAGAAGCTGGCTGTTGTAAGCGAAAGCTTACCTACCGGTGTAGGTAAACCAACACTGGGTCCACAATCGTCCATTCTGGGCGAGATGCTGATTATCGGTCTGACTGCCGACTCTACCTCTATGCTTGACCTGCGTACAATAGCTGACTGGACCATCCGTCCGCGCTTACTCTCTACAGGCGGTGTGGCACAGGTAGCGGTACTGGGTGGTGATATAAAGGAATATCAGATACAATTAGATCCGGAACGGATGCGGCATTACGGCGTTACGTTGAATGAGATTATGACCGTGACCCGTGAAATGAATCTGAACGCAAACGGTGGTGTGCTATATGAATATGGCAACGAATACATTGTACGTGGAGTACTTTCTACCGATCGGGTAGATCAACTGGCACGTGCTGTGGTACGTGGTGGAACCGCTTCGGGTAGTGCTCCTATTCTGTTGGAAGACATTGCAGACGTACACATCGGAGCAAAACTACCCAAACTGGGTACAGCATCGGAACGGGGTAAAGCTGCCGTATTGCTGACTGTAACCAAGCAGCCGGCCACCAGCACGCTGGAATTAACGGATAAACTGGAAGCATCCCTGAAAGATTTACAGAAAAATCTGCCACCGGATGTAAAGGTCAGCACAGATATTTTCCGACAAAGTCGCTTTATCGAAAGCTCCATCGGAAACGTACAGAAGTCCTTGCTCGAAGGAGGTATTTTCGTGGTGATTGTACTATTCCTGTTCCTTGCAAATGTACGTACAACAGTGATCTCATTGGTTACACTACCACTTTCATTGATTACTTCACTGGTGACGCTGCATTATATGGGATTCACAATCAACACAATGAGTCTCGGTGGTCTTGCCATCGCTATCGGTTCGTTAGTGGATGATGCCATTGTGGACGTGGAAAACGTATATAAACGACTCCACGAAAACAAGTTGAAACCTGTGGAAGAACGACTTTCCATATTGGAAGTGGTATTCAACGCATCGAAAGAAGTACGTATGCCTATCCTGAACTCTACGCTGATTATCGTAGTTAGTTTCGTACCCTTGTTCTTCCTCACAGGTATGGAAGGCCGCATGCTGGTTCCGCTGGGTATTGCGTTTATTGTAGCATTGGCTGCTTCTACGGTAGTGGCACTGACGGTTACACCGGTACTTTGCTCTTATCTTTTGGGAAAAGACAAGAAGAAGGAAGAGAAAGAAAGCAGTGACTCGTATGTAGCACGTAAAATGAAACAATGGTATGGCGCTGCACTGGCTTTCGTACTGGGACATAAGAAGATCGTATTGGGCAGTACTATCGGTTTGTTCGTAGTAGCCTTGGTATGTTTTTTCACATTGGGCCGTTCGTTCCTGCCACCTTTCAACGAAGGTTCGTTTACGATCAACATATCTTCTTTGCCGGGTATCTCGCTGGAAGAAAGTGACAAGATGGGACATCGTGCAGAGGAATTGCTACTCAGTATTCCTGAAATACAAACCGTTGCCCGCAAGACCGGACGTGCCGAACTGGACGAACATGCACTTGGAGTGAATGTTTCCGAAATAGAAGCTCCGTTCGAACTGAAAGACCGTTCACGTAGTGAAATGGTTGCTGAAGTACGTGAGAAGTTGGGTACTATCGTAGAAGCAAACATAGAAATCGGACAACCTATCAGTCATCGTATTGATGCTATGCTTAGCGGTACGAAAGCAAACATTGCTATTAAACTGTTTGGTGATGACCTGAACCGCATGTTTACTTTGGGTAATGAAATCAAAGGTGCCATCCAGGATATCCCGGGCATTGCCGACCTGAATGTGGAGCAACAAATAGAACGTCCTCAGCTTATCATTTCGCCCAAGCGGGAAATGTTGGCTAAGTTTGGTATCTCATTACCGGAATTCTCTGAGTTCGTAAATGTCTGCCTTGCAGGCGAAACCGTATCACAGGTTTACGAGAAGGGCAAAAGTTTTGACCTCACTGTACGTGTACGTGATGACCTTCGCGACGAAATGGAGAAGATACGCAACTTGATGATAGATACCAGCGACGGAAAGAAAACACCGTTGAACTACATCGCCGAAGTACGTTCTGCAATGGGACCGAATACTATCAGCCGCGAGAACGTGAAACGTAAAATTGTGATCTCTGCCAATGTTGCCGACCGTGATTTGCGCAGTGTAGTGAATGACATTCAGGCTCGCGTGGACAAAGACATCAAGTTGCCGGAAGGATATCACCTGGAATATGGTGGTCAGTTTGAAAGTGAACAGGCAGCAAGCCGCACCTTATTACTCACATCGCTGATGAGTATTGCAGTGATCTTCTTACTGCTTTATCATGAATTCCGCAGTGTCAAAGAGAGTGCAATTATACTTATCAACCTGCCATTGGCATTGATTGGTGGTGTGTTTGCCTTGCTGATGACAACCGGAGAGGTGAGTATTCCGGCTATTATCGGGTTCATTTCACTATTCGGTATCGCTACCCGAAACGGTATGCTGCTGATCAGCCACTACAATCATTTACAACAGGGAGAGGGAATGAATGTGTACGACAGCGTGATTCGTGGTTCAATGGACCGTTTGAATCCGATTCTGATGACAGCATTGTCTTCTGCTCTTGCACTTATTCCGCTGGCACTGGGAGGTGATTTGCCGGGTAATGAAATTCAAAGCCCGATGGCTAAAGTTATCCTTGGCGGTCTTTTAACTTCCACCTTCTTGAACGGTTTCATCATTCCGATTGTTTATCTGATGATGCACCCCCAAAAACAACCATTAACAATATCAAACAATGAAACGAATTCTTATATTTAGTTTTATCACTTTTTTCCTATATGCGGAAATGCGTGCCCAGTCGGTCGACATAGACGAAGTGCTGCACCGCATTGAAGCGAACAATAAGGAGCTGCAGGCCAATGCGCAACTTATCACTTCACAGAAATTGGAAAACAAATCGGAGAACAATTTGCCTGATCCCACTCTCTCGTATGCCCATTTATGGGGTTCGGAAGATAAGAGTGAGACGATAGGTGAACTTGTTGTTTCCCAAAGCTTTGATTTCCCTACCTTATATGCCACACGCGGAAAAGTAAACCGACTAAAAACCGGTGCGCTTGATGCACAGTCTGCCGCTTTCCGCCAACAACTGTTGTTGCAAGCTAAGGAGCTTTGTTTCGACATCATCATGTTACAGCATCAGCAAGTGATTCTGGATGAGCGTATGAAACAGGCTCAGGAGCTCTCCGCATACTACAAGAAGCGTCTGGAGACAGGTGATGCCAATGTATTGGAAACAAACAAGATCAATCTGGAATTACTGAATGTACGTACAGAGTTCCGTGCCAATCAGACTGCACTTGATAATGCCTGGAAATCCCTCCTTGCACTCAATGGAGACCAGTCTTTGCAAGACAATGAACTGAGCAGTTTCCGCTCCATCAATGATTATCCGTTGCCGCTTCTTCCTAACAACTATGAACAGTTACGTTCGGAAGTGCTGGCAGCCGATCAGACTTTGCTGTCATTGAGCAGTGAAAGTGCTGCTGCCCGCAAACAGATTTCTGCAAGCAAGCAAGGCTGGTTGCCTAAATTGGAACTGGGATATCGTCGTAATACTGAGTCCGGCACTCCGTTCAATGGGGTTGTAGTGGGCTTTTCTTTCCCACTGTTTGAGAATCGTAATAAGGTGAAGATAGCCAAAGCACAATCTTTGAATCTCGACTATCAGAAAGAAAATGCTACTTTCCAAGCTGAAGCGACCTTAGCAAAACTGTACAGTGAAGCACAATCATTGCAAACCTCCATACAGGAATATAGGGAAGCATTCAGTTCACAACAAGATCTTGCATTGCTGAAACAAGCCCTTACAGGTGGACAGATCAGCGTGATAGAATATTTTGTAGAAGTTTCTGTAATTTATCAAAGCAAGCAGAATCTGCTTACTTTGGAAAATCAGTATCAGAAGGTGATGGCGCAGATATACAAGAGTAAATTATAAAGCTCAGTAGAAGACTGGAATATAACAAACTTCCAGTCTTCTATTTATCTTTCAAATATTTTGTTATTCATTTGAATCTCTCTATCTTTGTTCCAAAACAATACAAGAGATGGATAGGAAACTCATTATACGCAATTTTGGTGCTATCAAATCAGCAAGTATATGCTTGAAAGATTATAATATATTTATTGGAGAACAAGGCTCCGGTAAAAGTACAATAGCCAAGCTAATTACTATTTTTGAAGGTTATACGATCAATCGTATCGGTGATTTTCAACAAAGTCTATTGTCTTTATTTGAAGAGCACAACATTGCATCCTATTTTAACGAAGATACTTATATACATTTCACTTGGGAAGGCGGTACCATATATTATGAAGATAATAGATTCGCTTGTGAAGTTCCAGAATCCAAAGAAATATCTCCTATAGCGAACCTCTACATACCGGCAGAGCGTTTCTTTGTAAGCACATTCTCTCGCTCCATCGCTACATTAGTGCTCAACAAAGCCCCAATACCCCAAACCTTATTGAACTTTGCCTCTATCTATGAGAAAGCAAAGAATAAATATCCGAATTATAACATCTCTATTTTTGATATGTTATTTCAGACCGATAAATCAAACGAAACTCTATATCTGAAAGAGAGTCGCAAAATAATCCCCTTTAAAGATGCTTCTTCAGGAATCCAGTCTGTCATACCACTATTAATGGTACTTGACTATGCTGTTGATGAAAAAGAGTATAATCGGTTTGTAATAGAAGAACCAGAACTCAATCTCTTCCCTCAGACTCAGGTAAAACTGCTTCAGCAAATAGTCCGCAAATGCTCAAAAGTCACTTTGACCACTCATAGTCCATATCTTTTATCAGCATTCAATAATCTGATAGAAGCCCACAATGCGTTAATTAGCAACCCGTCTAAAGCAGAAGAAATATATAAACTCGTACCGAAAGAATGTATCCTGAACTTTGAAAATGTAGGAGCATACAAAATAGAAAATGGTAAAGTGGCATCCATCTTAGATGAAGAATATCGTCTGATTATAGCTGACCAGATAGACTCTGTCGCTGATCAGGAAAGCCAGATATTCTCAGAACTACTAAATCTGGAAGCATAATGAGCATATTCAAACCAAATTGCACTATCGAAACAACAGACAAAATTCTTGTTCTCGAAGAAAATAAGCGCAAATGTATTTTTTCTAATCCAGAGAACCAAAATCTAATCAAAATCATAGTAGATGGCTGCCAGATTACAGAAGGTACAAGATGTGATTTCCTCGTACTCGACCAACAAAAGAATGAATACTTTGTAGAATTAAAAGGAAAAGACATACCTCATGCGATTGAACAATTAGAAGCAACGATTAAGCAATTGTCATCTTCTGCAAGTTTACGAAAGACAGCAATAATTGTCAGTAGTCGGCATCCTAGTAATGATACTTCTATACAAAGGGCAAAGGCATTGTTCAAGAAGAAATACAAGGTTGATCTGATTTCTAAAAATATAAAGTTGGAAATACAAATAAAATAAGAAAAGAAGAGATACCGCCTAAAGTGACAGTATCTCTTCCGCTTTTATTATAGTTTCGTAATCTTTCCCATAAAGAGTATGGCTCCCGTACTCTTTTCCTTAATCATAAAAGCAAAAGGACGATTCACAAAGAAGGGAATGGGAGAAGAAGGACCGACAGAATTTTCGAACATTCCTCCCACTGTAACCGCAGCGGCTTCGGTACCTTCCTCATCTACATTTATATAAGTAAACTGTTGTAGAAGACCAATATATAACTCTGCATCGGATATATTGGTAAACTTTGCTTTATTGGGATCAAAAGCATCCTTCATCCCCATAGTTATCATGTCCTCTTCCAGCTTTTTGTCATATTCTACTTTAAAACGAGGAAGTTTAACTTGTAACTCTTTTCCTGTCATATTCTTACTCCACTGTTTCCAATTCTCATAATTCAGGCTGGATAAACTTTCATCCAAGATCTTATCTCCGGATGGTAACAATATCACCATACTAAAAGCTTCGTTACCATAGGGTAATTCTGCAATAGAGAAATCATCAGTCTGAGTGTAATTGAATGTTGCGGTCTGGTTCATCATAGCTACTTTCTGTTGATCGCCGTCAGTATTGGTAAAGTTCTCTTGTCCAGTAGCCGACTTATCAAACTGGCTTTTCCAGATACCTTTAAAATAAAGTGCATTAATCAGATACATACGAGCATCCACAGGTATTTCCTGAATAACCTCCTTTATACAATTATTAGTCTGATTCGCGCTCCATTGGTTTATTACATCTTTGGCTGTCGGAGATGTAAAATCAAGTTCCTGTACTTGGGCATCGTACATTTTCTTATTCACATCAATAAAAGAGTCGTAAACCTTAAACCTTCCTTTATCCAAATAGAATTGGCTATTCCGAGTTGGGTAGTATTATCCAGATCCAATAAAGCTGAAGTTAATTTTTGATTATAGTTATTCAGATCATCAAGAGAGAAAGTAGTAGCAGGGAAGCCTAATACATCCTGCATCTCGGCAAGCGTATTATCAGTGGCCCCATTCGTAATCATGGATAAGTAAAGGGATGCACTCAATGGAGATACAAAAACATTAGGTTTCTCCTTTTCGGTACTGCACACCTGATAGAAGAAACGGAAAGCAAAGTCTGTACCTTTGTCCATTAAATCTTGCTCTGCACGGGTGAGATTGATGTCTTTACGTAGTTTAGGTTCAGGTTGAGAAGGGGTCTCATCATTCTGACAGGCTGCGAGGATACCGAGTAGGCTTAGCGCAACAATAGTTTTCTTTAGCATAAGCATTATAGTATTAGTTTTCTATTAAGTTACTCTGTTAGAATAAATGCATAAATTTATGAAATACTGCATCCTATAATAAATAAAACATAAATCTTTCCTATCTTTGCCCCTCGGTTTTGTTGGAGTATGCTTTTCGGTATGCTTCATGAAAAGGGAATTGGGTGTAACTCCCAAACAGTCCCGCTGCTGTGAACTCAAAGTCAAAGATTTACCAAACACCTATGCCACTGCCGGTATTCGCACGGTGGGAAGGCGGTAAATCAGGAGTAAGTCAGAAGACCTGCAAAACCTATCATTCCTTATGTCTTCGAGGAAAGGACATGAGATGTATATAGTTTTTATAGCATTCTGTTTATGATAAGAGATAATCTATGTCGGTATACCCGGCTACGGTTTTATTTGTCTTGCTTTGTATGTTGGCTTTGTGTCAGCCTGCAAGCACAACAAGTGGGAGACTCCATTACTGGAAAAGTGCATGCCATTCCAGAAGTGGGGATAAAAGGGCGGCGTGTGCCACCGGCTCTCTCAGCAACCGCCCCGCTCCAACAGATGAAGAAAACAGATATGGAACGTTTGGGAGTATCGGATGTGGCCGATGCAGTTCGTCATTTCTCGGGAGTCAGCGTTAAGGATTATGGTGGAATTGGTGGATTAAAGACTGTTTCTGTACGCAGTTTGGGAGCACAACACACAGCGGTCAGCTATGATGGAGTAACTGTCAGTGATTGTCAGTCAGGTCAGGTAGATATCTCCCGTTTCTCGTTAGACAATGTTTCTGAACTGGCACTCAGCATTGGTCAGAGTGATAATATTTACCAGACAGCGAAGATGTTTGCCTCTGCCGGTGCTTTAAGTATCGAAACTGCACGTCCGGATTTCAGTGATAGACCTTTCCAGTTGCTTGCAAATATGAAAACCGGTTCTTACGGGCTTGCTAATCCTTCTCTATTTTATGCTCAGAAATTAAGTAACCGTTTCAGTCTTTCTGCCTATGCTGATTATTTACGGGCGGACGGCAATTATCCTTTCAAAATGTGGAATGGGAATAAACTGATTGACTCTAAACGAAACAATAGTGATATAGAGACTTATCGGGCAGAATTAAATTTGTTTGTAACTCTGAATGAGAAACAGGACTTGAAAGCCAAAGTTTATCTCTTTGATTCGGAAAGAGGGTTACCCGGCGGAGTGATTTATGACAATCCGTATGCTGCCGAAAGACTATATGACCGTAATTACTTCGGCCAATTGAAGTATGAGAACCGATTCTCTGAGAAATGGAAGCTACAAGCAAGTGGAAAATTTAACTTCAGCTGGAACCGGGACTATAATAATGAATCTTCCGGTATTACAGACAATCGTTTCCGCCAGACTGAGACTTACTTATCCGCGACCTTATGGAGCGAACCAGTGAAAGGGTTATCTTTCTCATTAGCACAGGATTTCGCCTATAACTATTTGTCAACGACTTTACAGAACAATCAATATCCGGAACGTTTCACCTATTTAACAGCAATAGCCACACACTATAAAAGCAACCGATTTTCTGCTACCGCTTCCCTGCTGAATACTTATATTACAGAGAATGTACGGACAGGAAAAGCTGCTGCAGACCGTAAACGCCTTTCCCCCGCTGTCAGCCTGTTGTGGAAACCTTTTGATTTTGGTCTACGTTTCAGAGCTTCATACAAAGATATCTTCCGTACGCCGACATTCAATGATTTGTATTATCTGGTAATTGGCAACCATAATTTAAAGCCTGAAATTACCCGGCAATTCAATGTAGGTACAACGTGGAGTTCTACTTCATTGGAATTTATCGACTACCTAAGCCTTTCAGTAGATGCTTATTATAATCGGGTGAAAGATAAAATCGTAGCAGTACCCACTATGTTTATCTGGAAGATGATGAATTTAGGTAAAGTCGAAACCATTGGTACGGACATTAACCTAGCAATTGAAAAAGAATTAGCAGAACATTATAAGTTATATCTCACAGGAACTTACAACTTCATGCAAGCGGAAGATATTACCGACCGTAATTCTAAAATATGGCGGAATCAGATTATATATACTCCGAAACATTCAGGTTCAGGAAGTCTGACTTTTGAGAACCCGTATGTCAACCTGACTTATAACATAATGTACGCTTCGGAACGCTATTCGATTGCCCAAAACATTCCGGAAAATCGTATTAAATCTTACACTGACCACAGTATATCACTCTCGCATACCTTTAAATGGAAGAAGCAGTCTCTACGCATACAGCTGGATGCCTTGAACCTGAGTGATAAGAACTACGAAATAGTCCGCTTCTACCCGATGCCCGGATGCAATTACAAAGTAACAATCAACTATAAATTATAAACTAAAAACAGAAACTATGAAGAAGCATTGGTATAAAACCGCCATGCTGGTTATGGCATTAGGAGCATTTACCGCATGTAGTGATGACGACGGACCGGAAATTCCGAAAGGACCGATAGCACCTGTTAATGGAGCGTATATTATTAATACAGGAAATAGTGAGGCTAATAACGGTACTATACAATGGTATGACAGAGACCAGAAAACAGTTAGTGCAGACTTGTTTGCAGCTGCCAACCATACAGGTATAGGTGATGTACAAGATCTCTGCATTTATGGTTCTAAGATATATGTCACATGCAGTGAATCTGCCAAAATAGAAGTTCTGAACAGGGCTGATTTCACCCGTATACAAACTTTGAATCTAGCTAATGAAAGTGGACAATCCATTAAGCCACGTTATATGGCAGTAACTAAAGGAAATATTTATTTCACTGCATATGATGGTACTATATCACGTTTAGACACCATCAATCTCTCTATTACAGGAAAAATAGAAGTAGGAGATTACCCAGAGGCACTGACTGTTGCAAACAATAAGTTATACATAAATATATCAGGTTATGGTTCGGGCAATCAAATTGCAGTTGTCGATATCGCTACTTTCAAGAAGACAAAAAACATAGAAGTACTTCTCAATCCTTATGATGTTTGTACAACCGGAGAAGACGGAAAGGTATATTTCATTTCATGTGGAGATTTCAGTGGAAATCCAGCTCAGACCTTGCAATGCATCGACCCGCAAACAGATCAAGTTACGGAAATATGTCCGGCCAGCAAAATGGCAATGAAGGATAACAAGATTTACATCATTTATGCAGAATATTACGAAAATGCTGCTCCTAAAAGCATTTCTGTATATGACATGAATACCAAACAAACTACGCAGTTTGCCAACTACAGCGATTTCTCCAATCCTGGTAATATTGTAGTCGACCCGGCTACAGGAGATGTAATTATCATCGATCAACCTTTCTCTGTTCTCAACGACATATATGTTTATGGTAGTGACGGCGTACTCAAAAAGAAATTGGAAACCGGATACTATACCACTAATATGCGCTTTGTAACTGAATAACAGCATGAAACAAATTTCTTTCTTTCTAACCCTTTGGGTGACAGTGTTACTTCTTTCCGCCTGTGGCGGAAAGAACAGCACTGCTTCCGGTTCTGCACAAGGAGACACCATCCCGCTGCACTACTCCTCTAATCTTTCTCTGATAGATTACGAAGATTACATCGTTGCGCAGCTACGCAATCCCTGGGATACAGCAAAGATACTACACACCTATGTATTAGTAGACAAAAACCAGCCGTTACCCCAAGAACTGCCTCAAGGCACCCTTGTCCGAACTCCACTTAGTAAAGCCATCATTTACTCATCCGTTCATTGCAGCTTGCTGAAAGACTTTGGTGCTTTGAATAGCATCGGTGGCGTATGCGACTTGAAGTATATCAAACTACCGGAAATAGAGGAGGGATGTCGAAACGGAACCATCGCTGATGTAGGTGATGGAATGAATCCCAATATTGAGAAAATCATAGACTTGCATCCCGATGCCATCCTCCTTTCTCCTTTTGAAAACAGCGGTGGATACGGACGCGTAGAGAAACTGAATGTACCCATCATTGAATGTGCCGACTATATGGAAACCTCTTCATTGGGACGTGCCGAATGGATACGTTTCTACGGTTTATTATTTGGCAAGAAAACAGAAGCAGATGCTATGTTTGCTGCGGTAGAAAGAAACTATAAGGATTTGCAAGAATTAGTAAAGCCTATCTCTTTTGCCCCCTCCGTGATGTGTGATCTGAAAACAAGCTCTACCTGGTACACTCCGGGTGGTAACAGTACCATCGCCAAACTATACTCTGATGCAGGTGCCAACTATATTTTCAGAGAAGATACACATAGCGGCTCACTCCCCTATCCTTTCGAAGTTATCTTTGAGAAAGGTCAACAAACGGATTTCTGGCTGATACGCTACAATCAACCCGTAGATAAAACATACGGAGAACTTGAAAAGGAGTTTGCCCCTTATGCAGGTTTCCGTCCCTTCAAAGAACGGAATATCTACGGATGCAATACTAACCGGGTTCCTTTTTATGAAGAAACACCTTTCCATCCGGACTGGTTATTGAAAGATTTAATTAAGATATTTCATCCTTCACTGTTGGAGGGGTATGAACTGAGATATTACAATAAATTAGCAGAGTAAAATCTGCGTTCTATTTCAGAATGAAAGCAAAAGGATATATATATGGTATAGCACTGTCGGTCCTCATTCTCGTATTGATGGCTGCCAATCTCTGGTTCGGTTCAATCAATATCCCCGCCGGAGCAGTGTGGAATACCCTCACAGGAAATGAAGTAGAAAAAGCCAGCTGGACTTTTATCATCTGGGAGTCTCGCTTGCCACAAGCCGTCACGGCACTACTATGTGGTGCCGCACTCGCAGCTTCGGGACTAATGCTGCAAACGGCATTCAACAACCCACTGGTAGGTCCGTCCATCCTGGGTATTAACTCAGGGGCAAGCCTTGGCGTCGCATTGGTGATGCTGGCCGGTGGAAGAAGCATTGCTACAGGGGTATTCACCTTATCCGGTTTCTTCTCCGTGATACTCGGTGCCTTCATCGGGTCGATGGTGGTAATGGGACTTATCCTCTTCTTTTCTACACTGATAAAAAGCAATATCATGCTGCTGATTACAGGTATCATGATCGGTTATATCACTTCGTCCGCTATTTCATTGCTCAACTTCTTTGCGACTGCCGAAGGGGTACATTCTTATATGATATGGGGCATGGGAAACTTTGGAGGGGTCTCGTTGCAACAACTCCCCTATTTCTCTATTTTCTGTCTGGCAGGTTTGTTACTTTCCATCTTACTTATCAAACCCCTGAATGCCCTGCTACTGGGTACGCGCTATGCTGAAAACTTAGGAGTAAACATCCGTCGCACAAGAAATCTGCTACTGATTGCTACCGGACTACTGACAGCTGTCACCACTGCTTTCTGCGGACCTGTTGCTTTCATCGGTCTGGCCGTTCCTCATATCTCCCGCCTGATGTTGGGCACGTCCAATCATAATTCACTGCTTCCCGTCACTTTGCTGACAGGTGGTGTGATTGCTTTGCTCTGCAATCTGATCTGCATTCTTCCGGGCGAAGCAGGTATTATTCCTCTCAATGCGGTAACCCCAGTACTGGGTGCGCCTGTTATCATTTATGTCATTGTCAACCAACGTAAAATACAATACTTCAACTGATGGAGAAAGCTGTTATCACCGCAAGCGATTTATGCATCGGCTACCGCCAAGGAAAGCAAGAGAAACGGATACATGAGCATCTCTCCTTCCGGCTCTACCCAGGAGAACTGACTTGTCTGCTGGGAGCTAACGGAACCGGCAAATCAACTCTGCTCCGCACTTTGGCTGCTTCACAACCAGTGCTGTCGGGAGAATTACTTGTACAGGAAAAGCCTTTGTCAGCCTATTCCGAGAAAGAACGTTCACGTACCATTGGCGTAGTACTAACAGACAAAACACAGGCAGGCGGACTGACTGTATATGAGTTGGTAGCCTTAGGACGACAACCTCATACGGGCTTCTTCGGAAGATTGAGCAAAACGGATCATTCTATCATTGAAGAAGCTCTGGAAGCCGTAAGCATCAGCCATAAATCCCACAGCTATACCGCAGAGCTATCGGATGGGGAACGACAGAAGGTTATGATTGCCAAGGCATTGGTACAAGAGTGTCCGCTCATTCTGCTGGATGAGCCGACAGCTTTCCTGGATGTAGTGAGTCGCATCGAAATTATGACGTTGCTTCATCGTCTGGCAGTAGAACAAAAGAAAGCAATTCTGCTGTCCACTCATGATATAGAACAAGCATTGGTGCTGGCAGATAAACTTTGGTTACTTTCCAAAGAAAACGGACTGCAATGCGGAGTAACGGAAGATATGATTCTGAGTCACCGGATGGACGGTCTGTTCTCCCGTAACGATATCCGGTTTGATTATGCGCACGGGGTATATTATCCCAAAGTGGACAGCCACCGCCGTATCAGTGTAGAAGCCAATGATGAAGTATTGCTGCACTGGACAACAAACGCACTCAATCGTCATGGATACGCTTGTCATCCTGTTTCTTCACCGGAAACCAACGAATCACCGCGTTTGCAGGTTTTAGCTGCCGACCACTTCATATTACACACAGAGGAGCAGAACGAATATCATTCTTTTGAACAGTTGCTTGCAAGCATCTGATTAAGATTTCAGTAGCATCAGTATCTCATCCGGCAAGTATCCGCTCCGGATACGCCACTCCTGCGGGTAAAGGTTATTAGCCCGGTTACCGATATTCTTCACAAAACCCAAAGGAACATCCTTATACGTCAACAGTACATAACCACGTGGAACAGTGCCGGAAAGTACAATGGCTTCCTTACGCAAATAAGCAATAGCCTGTTCATAAGAGATCTCTTCACGGGGAAAGTATCGGCAACCTGTACAGTGCTCATAGCAAGAGCATGATTGGGAATCAAGTCTTTTCCTTTCACTTCGGCAAGGGTAACACCTGCCTGAACAACACGAAGCGATTGTTGGAGGACGGATAATTCGGATATATATTCTTTAGGGAAAGCTGTAATATTCATTCCATTTGCAGAAACTTCATAGTCCTCTGCCGAAAGGAGCCAGGCACGTGCAGCCAATAATTGTTCCTTAGATGCTCCGGCGTTAACTTTAGAGCTACCCGTTTTTTCTTTCTTTGTGAAGAAGTGGATTTGTAGCGGATTTGTGTTGCCTCTCCTTCCGGTTTACGAAGCACGGCAAGGAAAAAGCCTTCACCCTTTGTACGGTAAGGCAGGAAACGATATACAGGAAAATCTTCACCTGCAAGCAAGTTTCCGGTAATGTTCCACGCTGCCGGAGCATCTACAGGAAGTATCTCTGCACCGAATTCATCGTGCATCCAACGGATATTCTCTTCATCTTCCTTCGTGTTATACGTACAAGTGCTATAGATAAGCAATCCACCGGGTTTCAGACTGGGCCATATATCGGAGATGATACGTCGCTGGCGTTGCCAGCAGATTTCCACATTCTCCGGACTCCACTCGCTGACGGCAACAGGATCTTTACGGAACATGCCTTCACCGGAACAGGGTACATCGGTCAGGATAACATCGAAGAAGTCTTCCAGACCGGCGAAGTCTGCCGGATCATTATTGGTCACCACGACACCCGGATGCCCCACTTCGTCAGATTCTCCGCCAGGATTTGCGAACGGTTACGAATCACTTCGTTTGCTACCAGCAGGCTACCCTCGGGCAGTACACTACGAGCATGCGTAGATTTCCCGCCGGGAGCAGCGCAAAGGTCAAGCATTACGGAAGGTGTTTCGCCGATATATTGCTTTAATGCCTGTTCCACAAACATGGAAGATGCTTCCTGTACATAATAACATCCGGCATGAAACAGCGGATCAAAGGTAAACGTCAATCGACGGTCGAGATAGTAACCTGTTGCCGACCAAGGCACACGGTCGGAAGAGGCATGAAAAAGACTGAATGAAGAACCGGGTAGTTTTTCTTCATTCAGTCGGATGCTTACGGGCTGTTCGTCATTCAAGGCGTCAGCCAGTTTGTTATATTCTTCATCTCCCAGGAGGGGACGGGTACGGTCTGCAAAAGATACGGGTAAGTCCATGTGCCAAATTGTTTTATGTCCGCAAAGGTAATGCAAATCGAATGCATAACTTTCATGCTTGCATAAAAAAGTTATGCTGAGATGTAGCTTATCTTCTTCAAAAGAACATAAAAAGGCGATACAAGACAAAACCGCCGGGCACTAAAAACTAAGCTTGACGCCCGCAAAGTAGGAACGAGGCGCTCCCGGGCCATAAATGTAACCGGAATCACGAGTGGCTCCTTTATCAAAATCTTTCTGATAAGAGTTGAATATATTTTGTACTCCTACGTTGAATTGCAGACACATGCCGGAGAAATCTATATCATAAGCGACTTTGGCACCCAGTTCAAAGAAATCCGGGCTCTTCACCAACAAATCTGCCGTATCATCTACTTCGAACATCAGGTGAGGCACATACATTCGCCCGGTATAATTACCGTTCAAGGCCACCGACAATGCCTTTGTGGGATTGAAAGTGGCAGTAAAATAGCCATAAACATCGGGAGTACGCAATATCCGGTCGCTATATCGTTCTTTGTCAGACAGGTGCTCTTTGTCTGCGCTCCACTCCTCGGGAGAGTCGTACAAACTGCGTTGCACGGTCAGTCCCGCCTGCAACTGGATCTTATCACGCCAGGCAATCTTTCCTTCCAATGTACCGCCATATACTTTTGCACCGGAACCGTTGACACGGGTTTGTATCAGATATCCGCTACCGTTCGGATCTTCTACCGGTGCTGTCAGTACAAACGGATCGGAGAGTTTCGTAAAGAAACCTTCTACTAACAGATTTGCCTGAAAGTCACCGAAATAGTGATACCAGTCCATCGAAGCATTCACGCTGCGCGAACGTTCCTCTTTCAGATCTTTGGCACGGACGATGGAAATCAATTCGCCTCCCACGTTGCTAATATGCAGGTCTTCGTCGAAAGCCTGCGGAGCACGAAAACCTTCGGCATAACTGAAACGGATATTTATATCTTGTGTAGGATTGTAGCGGATATTAGCACGAGGGCTGAAGATGGCTTTATTCATAATACTGTTCTTATCCAGACGTCCGCCTATCAGGAAACTCCATTGCTCACTTTTCCATTCATTCTGCGCGTAGGCGCTTGCTATGTTCACTATTTGCTTCAAGGGATCGGGCGTATACTTATCAATCAACTGTTGCAGACGGTCGCCTGTTGCAGTAGGATCTTCCGCCAGGGCAGCATCGCGGTATTTTTGCATGTCTGTTGCCTTGTCATCCAGATTATCATGATTAAATTCCACACCCCCCCCGTCAAGTCGGAAGGCATGAAAAAGAGCTTATCAAAATGATAGATATACTGAGCACCCAATACGCTGGTAAAGTCTGTGGTATGTCCATAGGCACTGTAATAACTGTCGCGCACGATATGCTGGGCAGAGGCATAAGCATTGAACGAATGTTTCTGATCCTTGGAAAAGGCACTGAATTTCAATCCGCCCGTATTGATGGAATGTTCAATCTGTTCCACCAGTCCGGGCTTACCGGAACCATTCAGATTGGCATCTTCGGCAATGTGAGGCGGCAGATCAAAGCGGTTACCGCCACGACGAAACTCTTCCATGTGATGATATTCCAGATTCAGTTTGGAATAGGGGCTCAGTCTATAATAAACGTTTACGCCTACTGTCTGGTTCTTCAACTTGGGCAATTCGGAGAAGCCGTCCCCATTGGAATCCCATGCCGAACGCTGGCGGTTCTGCCCGTAGATGTAGGCTCCCATTTTGTTATCCGAAGACACAAGGGAAAGGTTGAGCGTGGTATTATTATCAAACGAACCGGAGCCATTGAAATTGGAGATGGAGTGGGCAAACGAACCGGAGTTGCGGAGAGGTTCTTTCGTAATGATATTCACCGTTCCGGCAATGGCGGAAGAACCGAATAGGGCCGAGCCACCTCCACGCACCACTTCCACACGCTCTATCATGTTGGCGGGAATTTGTTCCAGACCGTAGACACCTGCCAATGCAGAGAAGATAGGGCGGGAATCGATCAATATCTGTGTATATTTTCCGTCCATACCATTGATACGTACCTGAGAGTAACCACAATCCTGGCAATCATTTTCTACACGTACACCCGGCTGGAATACGAGTCCCTGTGATAAGGTGTGCGAATTGGTCATATCGAATAGTTTCGGTGTAACGACTTTTACCAAGGTAGGTGCCAGTCGGCGGGCAGTTTCATTACGATTGGCTGTAACAACTACGCCATCCAGAGCTACCATGTCTTCTTCCAGTTCGAAGTTTTCTTCCAGTGTCTTGCCTCGTTTCAGGGTTACTTTTCATTCTTGTGGCTTATAACCTACGGCACTGACGGAGAGTATGAACTCACCTTCCGGAAGGTTCTTCAAAAAGTAGTGTCCGGTGCCATCAGTCATGGTTCCAATAGTGGTCCCTTTCAGGGCTACTGTCATATAAGGAAGGTGTTCTCCTGTTTTTTTCTCTAGTACGTGGCCGATGATATTGGCATCGGATTTATTTAAATCAATGGCATAAACGGTGTGGGAGAGCAATGTACACATTACTCCCACCACGAAAAAGATATATTTTTTCATGTAGTTCTAATTTTTAATGGATTTTAATAAAGGGGGGATTCCTATTGTCAATGAACTACAGGTGGTGCACGCAGGCTGATGCCGCAACGAACTCGCACGCACTTGATATGTTCCACAGCCGGAACACTCAGTACACGCAATAAAACAAGGAGAGCCGATGCGACAAAAAGAATAGCAGGCAGAGAAGAAGCTACAAAAGAAGAAAGGAAGAATATCGTTTCAACCTGTGCTTCGGTATGGCTATGTTCACCTTTGAAGGGATGGGAATGCACAATAATTACCCCATTTACCACATGCGAGTGAGTAAACAGCGTGATTCCCCCTAAATATGCAATAAATAATAAAGGAAGGAACCATTTCAGTATATTCCGTAACTTCTCCAAAAGCGTTTTTAATATAATTTTGCGAAAGTAACACTAATTACAATAAGAAGCAACCGGATTTAGGTGATTTAACCGGATATGAAGCAAAATACCTATAACTGATGAGTACAAGAAGTCCGATATTACATTGGCATTAAGCAAAGCAGACTCATATTGGAAAAGGAAGGAATAAAAGAGTGATAGGGTGATAAAGTGATAAAGTGGCTGCGCTATATATCGCAGGGATTTGTCTGAATTTATCAATAGCAACATGAACTTTTGTAACTTTCTGATTATCAGCATTGTTAAACCATGCCCTATTCAGTATACGACTGAACTCTATTAAGTATACGACTGAATGGCATTCACTATACGACTGAATTAGGTTCAGTATACGACTATTTTAGGAACATATATCATTTGTAAACAATATACACCACTATCCTGTTTTTTAGTTCATAACCCGAAAGAAATGAATACTTAATATCCCCCACCTTGCATAAACCTAAATGTCCGGCAAATAATTTCAGATAATACTGATTTTCTAAAAAAAAATATCGTCTCTTTGCAACTTTCTAACTAACATGATACGTCTAACACACAAAGAAACAATAAAAGATAAAACAAAATATGATTATGAAACGAATAATTTTAGCACTCGTCGCCGCCATGACATTATGCTCACTGGTACAGGCAAGCAACAGAACGGTTACAGAAAACGACAGTCTGGGGAACAAAAAACGTGTAATTGAACTGCGCGATACTACCATCGACGGAAAGACTGTAACCGATACGCTCAGCATCATGACCTACGAAGGCAGTAGTTCAGACAGCAAAAGCGATAAGGGATGGAAACACCACAACAGCAGTGGTTGGGACTGGGGCTTCGACTTAGACGGCAAAACCTCTGAGACCATTATTTCAGTGACTGCCATCGTCTTCATCTTCGGGTTGCCGCTACTCATCGTCTTTACAGTATTCTTCTTCAACTACAAGAATCGAAAAGCCAAATACCGCCTTGCAGAGCAAGCACTCTCCAGTGGTCAACAATTGCCTGAAGACTTCTTCAAGAATGCGGAGAAAACAGAAGATATCCGTACCAAAGGCATCAAGAACATCTTTATCGGTGTCGGATTATTCATCTTCCTCTGGGCTATTACCGGAAACTTCGGAGTGGGCTGCGTCGGACTACTGATCATGTTCACCGGATTCGGACAATTAGTAATCTATTATACGCAAGACTCTAATAAAAAGAACAATCGGGATAGATGAGCCAACTCAATGACATATCGTTAGTCGCACAGGTCGTGGTGTTTCGCAACACCAGGGCCTTCGACCAGTTAGTGAAGAAGTACCAGTCGCCCGTGCGACGGTTCTTCCTCAACCTGACTTGCGGCGACAACGAATTGAGTGACGACCTGGCGCAGGACACATTTATCAAAGCCTATACCAACCTGGCTTCATTCAAAAACCTGTCCAATTTCTCCACCTGGCTTTACCGTATTGCATATAATGTATTTTATGATTATCTTCGCAGTCGGAAGGATACAGCCGACCTTGACACCCGGGAAGTGGATACTCACTGGAATACCAGTCAGAATGACGTAGGACAACAAATGGACGTTTACCAAGCACTGGCGACACTAAAAGAAATGGAATGAACCTGCATCACCTTGTTCTACATGGAAGATCAGAGCATCGAAAAGATTGCAGGTATCACGGGATGCCCGGCGGGAACAGTCAAAAGCCACCTCTCGCGGGCAAAAGAAAAAATGGCTACCTACTTAAAACAAAATGGTTATGACGGAAACAACTGATGATAAACTTTTGCAGCAATTCTTCTCTGACAATCGGAAAGAGATAGAAGATAACGGCTTCAGCCGTCGCGTGATGCACCACCTGCCCGACCGGTATTACCGGATCTCGCAGCTGTGGAGCTTGTTCTGCTTTACACTTGCCGTGGTGTTGTTCTTTGTTCTCGATGGTTTGCAACTGGTGCTGGGAGCTTTGCGCGAGACTTTCACCAGTGCCGTAGAAAGCGGTGCAGCGGAACTCGATCCCAAATCACTGATTATAGCGGCAGTAGTACTTGTCTACTTAGGATATCGCAAGATTTGTTCTTTAGCATAAAGTTCACTTATCCCTTGCAATAAATCCGTTTACCCTTACAATAATTTAGTTAGCCCTGACTTGCTTTCTGCAGGTCAAGGGTTAATTTTTTTTAACTGAGCAAACATTTCTCACCAATAAATTGTATCTTTGTCGACTCAATTAGAAAAACTAACTAAGCGTAAGAAGTTTTGAGAAGAATATTATTCATCATATTATCATCTGCATTATTTTTTATAGGAAATATTCACGCGCAAGTTGCTACCAGTGACTCGCTCGTGATGCATTATCTACAACAACAAGGTATTCCGGTCACCGCCAACAATGAAGTAAAGCTACTGATGAGCGGACGGGAGAAGTTCCTTGACCTCTTCGAAGAAATACGCCACGCCAAACATCACATCCATCTGGAATACTTCAATTTCCGCAATGACTCCATTGCCAATGCCCTGTTCGACCTACTCGCTGTAAAAGTACAGGAAGGTGTGGAAGTCCGTGCCCTCTTCGATGCTTTCGGCAATTGGTCGAATAATAAGCCGCTAAAGAAGCACCATCTGAAAACAATCCGTGACCGAGGTATTGAAATTGTGAAATTCGGCCCGATTACCTTCCCGTGGATCAATCATGCCATGCATCGCGACCACCGGAAGATTGTAGTAATTGACGGAAAAATAGGATATACCGGTGGCATAAACATCGCCGACTATTACATCACTGGATTGCCTAAAATAGGTCAATGGCACGATATGCACATGCGCATCGAAGGAGATGCAGTACGTTATCTGCAAGGCATTTTCCTCACTATGTGGAACCAGGAGACTAAACAGCACATCGGTGGACCGGTTTACTTTCCAGACATACCGCAACTGCCCGACAGTATATCTGAAGAAATAGCAATAGTAGACCGTACACCACGGGAAACTCCCCGCTCTATTAGTCACGCCTATGCAGCATCCATTGCAGCGGCGCAACACAGCATACAGATTGTAAACCCTTACTTTGTACCGACCAAATCTATCCGGCAAGCCATCAAGCATGCATTAAAGAAAGGTACTGAAGTGGAAATCATGATACCTTCTGTTTCTGATATTCCTTTTACACTGGAAGCGTCTTTCTACATCGTGCACAAACTGATGAAGAAAGGAGCAAAAGTTTATCTCTTCAACGGAGGTTTCCACCACTCCAAAATTATGATGGTAGACCGGAACTTCTGTACTGTAGGCACGGCCAATCTGAATAGCCGCAGCCTGCGCTATGACTTCGAAACAAACGCATTTATTTTCGACTCCACCGTCACTCATCAGTTGAATGATATGTTTGAACGGGACAAAAAGAATAGTACGCTATTGACTCCCGAAGTTTGGAAGAAACGTTCCGAATGGAAGAAATTTGTAGGTTGGGTGGGTAACCTGATGACACCGTTCCTTTAATTAGAAATAATTTATGCTATCTGCCGAAGTTTAATTACCTTTGGCGAGGCTAAAAAGATGGCCACTTTTGTTGTTTATAATTCGTAATCTGCAATCATGAAACAATATTTAGACTTGCTTAATCGGGTATTAACCGAAGGCGTACACAAGGAAGATCGTACCGGAACCGGTACTATCAGCGTATTCGGACATCAAATGCGCTTTAATATGGACGAAGGCTTTCCCTGCCTCACTACCAAAAAACTACATCTGAAATCAATTATATATGAATTGCTATGGTTCCTGAATGGAGATACCAATGCCAAGTATCTGCAAGATCATGGCGTTCGTATCTGGAACGAATGGGCGGATGAAAATGGTGAGTTAGGACATATTTACGGTTATCAATGGCGCTCCTGGCCTGATTATAAAGGTGGTTCCATCGACCAGATCAGTGAGGCTGTAGAAACAATTCTTCATAATCCGGATTCTCGACGCATCATTGTCAGTGCTTGGAATGTGGGGGATCTTCCCAATATGAATCTCCCTCCTTGCCATGCGTTCTTTCAATTCTATGTGGCAAACGGACGGTTAAGCCTTCAACTCTACCAACGTAGTGCGGACATTTTTCTTGGTGTACCTTTCAATATTGCGTCTTATGCTCTATTGTTGCAGATGATGGCACAGATAACCGGATTGAAGGCAGGAGAGTTCATTCACACGCTTGGTGATGCGCATATTTATTTGAATCACCTGGAGCAGGTGAAACTACAACTTTCCCGTGAACCACGCCCATTGCCACAAATGAAAATAAACCCGGACGTGAAGAGTATCTTTGATTTCCAATATGAAGATTTCGAATTGGTAAATTACGACCCGCATCCGCATATTGCCGGTAAAGTTTCTGTTTAACAAATCATAAATCCAATCATGGTTAGTATCATCGCCGCCGTAGACCGTAACTTAGGAATCGGCTTTCAAAATAAACTGTTATTCTGGCTTCCCAATGATTTGAAGCGTTTCAAGGCATTAACCACTGGAAACACAATAATCATGGGAAGAAAAACATTTGAATCCCTGCCTAAAGGCGCACTACCCAATCGTAGGAACATAGTACTTTCATCCAATCCTGCAACTCTGTGCCCCGGCGCAGAAGTATTTCCCACTCTCGAAGCAGCTTTGCAGAGCTGTCAACCGGAGGAACAAGTATACATTATTGGCGGTGCAAGTGTTTATAAACAGGCAATGCCATTAGCAGACATGCTTTGTCTGACAGAAATCGCCGCCGAAGCACCTCAGGTAGATGCTTATTTCCCGGTTGTGGATCTTGAGATATGGTACGAAAAAAGCAGGGAATCTCATCTTGTTGATGAGAAACATCCCTGCTCCTATGCATTTGTGGATTATATCCGTAAGTAATCCTAATCTTCATCGACTTCCACCATGATCGGTATCTGCCGCTTAATGGCTTCACGGAAAGATATCAGTGTTTCAGTGCGCGCTAACCCCAATGGCTGTAATTTATCATGGATAATGCTCAGCAAATGGTGGTTATTGCGTGCGTAAAGTTTGATAAACATATCATATTTACCTGTCGTAAAATGACATTCCACAATTTCCGGAATAGCTTCAAGCGCCTTTGTCACTGCGTCAAATGATTCCGGATCTTTCAGGTAAATACCAATATAGGCACAAGTTTCATAACCTATCTTTTCCGGATCGATAACGTATTCCGATCCTTTTAAGATACCTAAATTCGTCAGTTTTTGTATGCGTTGATGTATCGCTGCGCCGGAAACATTACAAGCTCTTGCCACTTCCAGAAAAGGAATACGGGCATTATCTGCAATCAATTTCAGTATTTGCTCGTCTAAAGTATCCAATTGATGATGTCCCATTTCTTAATTTATGATTAATAAATAACGATTGCTTTACCGTATTCTCATACAGTAATATGCAAAGTTAGCAAAATCTTTCCCAATTAAAATACGATTTATTACTTTTCTTGCTAAAAAATGAATAAACCCACACTCGGCATTATTTTCTCATGCAAGCATGAAAGTTCTGCGCTCAATTTGCATTATCTTTAAAGAAGATAAGCTGCATCTCGGCATAACTTTTTCATGCAAGCATGAAAGTTCTGCGCTCAATTTGCATTATCTTTGCCTATAACTATAAAATAAGATTGTTATGAAAAAATATCTTGTACTTGCATTATGCTTGCTGATACTAACAGTAGGCCATGCGCAAAACTACACCGAGTATTTTGCCGATAAGACATTGCGTGTTGATTATATCTTTACAGGAGATGCTTCCTGCCAGAATGTTTGCCTGGATGAGCTATCCGTACTTCCATCATGGGCCGGAAGACGCCATCATTTGGCCGAACTACCTTTGCAAGGTAACGGACAAATTATCATGAAGGATTTGGAAAGCGGAAAGACAATCTATGCGACTTCTTTTTCTTCCCTCTTTCAAGAATGGCTGGAAACAGATGAAGCTAAGGTCGTCAGCAAAGGATTTGAAAATACATTCTTACTCCCCTACCCACTCCGCCCTGTGGAAATAGAAATAACACTGTTAAGTCCGAGAAAAGAAGTGCGCACACGTCTGAAACACACTGTTCGCCCGGATGATGTACTTATTCATCAAAAAGGAACTGCACATATCACTCCGCATAAATACCTGTTAAAAAGTGGTGAAACTGACAAGTGCATCGATGTAGCCATCCTTGCCGAAGGATATACGCCTGCCGAGATGGAGGTATTCTATCAAGATGCAGAAATCGCCTGTAAGAGTCTGTTTTCACACGAACCATTCAAGAGTATGAAAGATCGCTTCAATATTGTAGCAGTCGCCAGTCCTTCTGATGACAGTGGTGTAAGTGTCCCCCGCTTAGGAGAATGGAAGCATACGGCTTTTAACTCGCATTTCAGCACATTCTATTCTGATCGTTACCTGACTACCCGCCGTGTCAAATCCATACACGATGCTTTAGCCGGAATACCTTATGAACACATTATTATTCTCGCCAATACTGAAGAATATGGTGGTGGCGGTATCTATAATGCATATACTTTGACCACTGCACACCATCCGATGTTCCGCCCTGTAGTTGTGCATGAATTTGGGCACAGCTTCGGAGGATTGGCCGATGAATATTTCTACGATGATGACGTTATGACAGATACTTACCCATTGGATACAGAACCTTGGGAACAAAACATAAGTACTCGTGTAGATTTTGCTTCAAAATGGGAAGACATGCTTGTCAAAGGTACTCCTGTCCCTACTCCTGTCAACGAACAGGCAAAGTATCCGGTAGGAGTGTATGAAGGAGGTGGATATTCTGCCAAAGGGATATTCCGTCCTGCTGATAACTGCCGCATGCGTACCAATGAACATCCTACATTTTGTCCGGTATGCCAACGAGCATTGCAAAGACTAATTGATTTTTATACAAAATAATAAGAGAACTAAACTTTAAAGACCACATTATGATCAGACTTCAACGTATCAGCACCGCTGATGGATTTTTGTATGAGTACATGGAACAGTCGATAACCGCTGCCTTCCCACCGGAAGAACACCGACCGTTAGAGGAGCTGCGCCTGTACACCGATAGCAGACCTCACTTCTATAACAATATTATTTTCCATCATGATACTCCTGTAGGATTCATTACCTATTGGAATTTCGGCAAATTCTACTATGTCGAACATTTCGCCGTAGATCCAGCCCAGCGTAATGGCGGACATGGAAAGAATGTTTTAAACCATTTATGCCAGTTGCTTCAACACCCTATTGTCCTGGAAGTGGAAATACCGGAAGAAGAAATGGCCCAAAGACGTATTAATTTCTATAAGCGCCAAGGATTCGTGCTCTGGGAAAAACCATATCTTCAACCTCCATACAGACCTACAGATGGATATCTTCCTATGTTGCTTATGGCCCATGGAGATTTAGAGTGTGAAAGGGATTTTGAAACAGTAAAAGACTCTATATACAGAGAAGTATATAATGTAAAGGGATAAAAAATAAAGGGTGCCTATTTTGAATAAGCACCCTTTATTTTTTTTATAGTTTGATTAACTTTTTACTGACGCGGTTGCGCAGAATAGTTAAGTTTCAATGCATAAGCTTTACGAAGAGCTTCTTTGATATCTGTTACGATACCCATTTTCGTATCTTGGTCAACTTTCAAAGAAACAGTCATCTGAGGCTGATCTTCCTCCTTCATACTGGCACGTTCACCAATAATGTAGTCCTGAATTTCAGCTACTTCAGCATAGCTATCATTCAATTGGATACGGCTTTCATTACCTAGTTTCTTACGAAACTCAGCTGTAGGTTTTCCTACATAGATAAACGTAACCAAAGATTTCTTTTCCAGTTTTTCCAATTCTGTAGCTTGCGGAACCTTAAACTCAACCTTTAATGTTACCTCACGCATCGTTGTTACAATCATAAAGAAGAACAACAGAGTAAAGATAAGGTCAGGCAGAGAAGAAGTATTCAACGCAGGCATTTCGCGTTTACCAGTCTTATTAAATTTTCCCATTACTTCTTTTCTCCGTACTTTTTAGGTTCTGCCTCAGAAATCTTCTGAGGATATACATCACGAATTGCTTTTTGTTGGTCTTCGTCCAAAGCAGCATAATTCTTACCAAACTTTTCCTGAGCCAATTCTTCTCTCAACTCATTATAAGCAGCTACCAGTTCATTCTGAACCGCCAAATATGCCTTATAGGAAGATCCACGGTCGCAACGCAAAGAAACTACATGCTTTTCCGTAACCTGCATAGTGCCAAAGAAAGGTATCTCTTTTGCATGCTTTTCCGGTTTGGTTTCATCATTATACGGGTTAGCAATAAATTCTTTTGCCCTATCTCTCAATTGATCTACATTGATGTACTCTCCATTGGCCATGAGTTGGTCATTCATGTTCAAGAAGACTGTCATCACGTTACGCTCCTTAACCTTATCTGAATCATCATTCTTCTGGTCTTGTTCAGGCGGCGGCGGCAAACGTCTTGCCAAACCACGATCCGTATCCATAGAAGTCGTAATCAAGAAGAAGATCAACAATAGGAAAGCGATATCCGCTGTAGAACTTGAGTTTATATCAGGAACTTTTCTTTTTCCTTTTGCCATTGTAATTACTCCATTAGACTGAGTTTCCTCAATCGATTATGATAATTTCTTTTTAATACTACTGAAAAGCATTGCAAGAACAGTTGCTCCCAGTAAGAAATAAATAGTATACAAGAACATATCAGTTACCTTCAGCCAGAACGGAACATTATCAGTTCCACTATAGCCTGGGATATTCATTTGTTCACCACTACCCATAGACCATGTAACAATCATTACAACAACCAGTAAAATAACACCGATTAATGATTTCAGTGCTCTTACAGGGTTATCTTTTAATGCGCTACCAAATTGCAGGATGAATGCAACTACCATCGCAACAACAGTCAAAGCAAACAAACCATACATTAAGTACAACAGACTTTCTGTCTGGGCAGGCTGCCACATTTCGGGATCAACACCCGCCAGTACTGCATCGCCCTGAGCATCTCCACCGAAGTAGAATATGCCCAATACTACTAAAATAGCGGCGAACAAAACATACAGTACGTAATATGATACTCTATATGATAATTTAGCCATTTCTCTTATTTTTTGTATTTCAAGTTATATTTGATAACCATGTCCAACAGAGTGATAGAAGAATCTTCCATTTCGCTGGTCAGAGCCTCGATCTTAGACAGGATATAGTTGTAGAATACCTGCAGAATCAAAGCAACGATCAAACCGAAGATAGTTGTAATCAAGGCAACTTTCATACCACCTGCTACAACCGTCGGAGAGATATCACCTACTTGTTGGATCTTATCAAATGCTTGCACCATACCGATTACAGTACCCAAGAATCCCAAAGACGGAGCTATTGCGATGAACAGTGTGATCCAAGAGCAACCTTTTTCCAAGTAACCAGCTTGTACACCACCGTAAGATACTACTGACTTCTCAACTACGTCAAGACCTTGATCAATTCTCAATAAGCCTTGGTAATAGATAGAAGCGATAGGACCTCTTGTACTACGTGCGATGTCTTTAGCAGCTTCTACGTCGCCTTTTTCCAAAGCAGCTTCAATAGCAGCCAAGAATTTCTTTGTGTTGATTTCAGCCAAGCTCAGATAAATGATACGCTCGATACAGAATGCAAGACCGATAACCAAAGCGATAGCAACCAAACTCATGAAAGATGCAGTACCTTCAATAAATTTAGTTTTGATTTCCTTGTGAATACCACCCTCTTCTGCCTCTACAGTAGCATCACCAGCAGGAGCTGCTTGAGCTGCAGGAGCAGCTTGTTCTGTTTGTTCAGCTGCAGGAGCATCTTGAGCCTGAGCAAGTTGAGTTGAGCCAAATGTTAAGACTCCCATCACAGCAACAATTGCAAATAACTTTTTCATTGTGTGTCTAATTTTTAAGATTAATTAATTAAATTGTTTATTATATTCATTTACTATTTTTGTTTTCTTCTTTCATACTGCGGAGAGACGGGGATTCGAACCCCGGATACCCTTTAGAGGTATACACGCTTTCCAGGCGTGCCTCTTCAACCACTCGAGCATCTCTCCAATAGACGCCTCTTTCAAAAACGGCTGCAAATTACAAAAAAAATGCGAACCACAAGCGTTTTCAGCTACAAATGTATTCTTTTTTTTCGTTCTTGCCCTTCATTCTCTCCGTTTTATCTTTAATAAAATCTCAAAATTAATAAACTTTAAAATCTTTACGATGTTATTTGAGCATTCCAAACACTTTTAAAGCATTTTCGGAAGTTACGCTTCCAACAGCCTCCGGAGACATCCGGTAGATATCAGAAACCTTCATTAAAGTATCCTTCACATAGGCACTTTCATTTCTCTTACCACGATTTGGAACCGGAGTAAGATAAGGGGAATCCGTTTCAAGAACAATCTTATTCAAAGATATTTTAGTCAAAACTTCCGGAAGGTGCGACTTTTTAAAAGTGACCACACCATTAATTCCAATTAGAAAATCTGAAAACTCCAGAATTCGGACAGCTTCCTCATAAGTCCCCATAAAGCTATGAAAGATTCCTTTCAAAGAAGTATTTTTGTAAGGTTCCAGCACCTTATATATATAATCAAAGGCATCCCGGCAATGAATGACAACAGGAAGATCATATTCCAAAGCCCAATTAATCTGTTTATCTAATACAATTTGCTGTTCCTTCAGAAAAGTTTTATCCCAATAAAGGTCCATACCAATCTCCCCTATTGCAATATACTTATTGGAAGACTTAAGTTCACGAGCCACAATCTCCAGCTCTTTTTCATAACCAGCATCGACAGAAGTAGGATGCAGGCCTATCATAGGAAAGCAGTAACCTTTATAGGTATTACATGCAGACAACATTGAGTCGATTGTCGTACTGTCAATATTAGGCATAAAGATATGAGTGACTCCTGCAGAACGGGCACGCTCAATAACCTGTGGCAAATCTTCTGAAAATTCTTCTAAAAAAAGATGGGAATGTGTATCTATCAATCTCATTCGTTTACTTCTTCTTTTCGTTTTTCACCAGTACGGTAATAATAAACTAAACCGTAATCACGGCACAAATCCAAACGTTTCTCATTTGGAGAAACATCTTCAAACTTCTTTTCCACTTGATTCCAAATATCCAAAATCAATTCATCTGCTGTAGCTCGCATAGCAGAAAGAGACTCTAAACTACGCGCAGTCAAAGTCTGCAGATTTTTTTGTCGGTCATAGCTATCTGTAAAGATATCATAATGCACCCTAACCTTGGCAATTGTGGGATTATATATAGGAATACCACCCTGCGAAGTTCTTTTAGCTTCTCCGTCTATGATTTTTCGTCCCCATTCTACCAATGCTGTTTCCGTTGATAAGTCCGGAACATTTGTGCTATCTCCCGGCAGACCATAATATGCTTTATGGGCAGCACGCACTTCCGAACGTATTACCGCTAAATTCAAGACCTGAATAAAATGAGAAACATACAAACGCGCCATCTTTACATTAGCCTGATGTTTATGACCAGCCTGCGACTGACGCTCAAAACATTGCAAATAATAAGACTGGGCTGCTTCAAATCTTGTCAAAAAATTCCGGGCCTCTGTCAACGTCTTCAGAGAAACTGCCAAATCATAAAGGTTCTGGACATCAGTTTTTGCAACCACTGCTTTCAGTGCCCGTATTCTCGCCTGATCTGTATTTGGTAATCTTCTATAAGGCATAATTCTAAAAAGACACTATTAAACCTCTCTATGCATCAAATTCTCTATTATCCTTTTAAGTTCTTCTTTCTTTTCTTCTGCAACACTGACAGCTGCCAGACTTTCCATCGCACGATTACTATACTCCAACATTTGATTCTCGCAGATGGCTTTTACGCCAATCTGATTATAGAGTTCCGTCACAGCAGCAATTTTTTCAGCAGGCTGAAAGTTTTCTGCAAGAATCCAGTGATTCAATTGGCTACGTTGGCTCGCATCAGCATGTTCAAGCGCCTTAATCAACATATAAGTTTTTTTATTGCAAAGGATATCTCCACCAATATTTTTTCCAAAGACTTTGGCATTACCATAAACATCCAAAAGATCATCTTTCAGTTGGAAAGCAACTCCTATTTGCATTCCAAAATCATACAAACGGCCTGCATCTTCTGCTGAAGCACCTCCCAAACGGGCACCGATTCGCAAACTTGCAGCTAATAAAACTGCTGTTTTCAGACGAATCATTTCCAGATATTCTTCCGCCGCGACATCATTTCTCTGCTCGAACTCCATATCCATTTGCTGACCTTCACATATTTCAAGGGCTGTTAGACTAAAAAGATCCATGACTTCCTTCAAAAAGGATGGAGAACATTCTGCCATAAATTGATAAGCTAAAATCAACATTGCATCGCCCGAAAGAATCGCGGTATTATCATTCCAGACTTTGTGGACCGTTTCTTTGCCTCTACGACGATCGGCACGATCCATCAAATCATCGTGAAGAAGGGTATAATTATGATAAACTTCGATACCTGTAGCAGGAGCATAGATGCGAGTTACATCTTCCTGATACAAATTATAAGCCATCAACATTAATACCGGACGAATTCGCTTTCCACCCATAGACAGAACATATTCCACCGGAGCATACAATCCCTTTGGAGTACGCGTAAACTGTAAATCAGTAATATGAGAATTAAATTTTTCGAGAAGCTCAGAAGCTGTAAACATAGTGATTATAAATTAAGGAGAATAGGAAGAATAAAAAGAGGCTGCTTTATCGGCAGCCTCTTTATTTATATAGATAACGTATTACTGCAATCTGAACATTACAGGCACTGTATATTTAACGCGTACAGGTTTACCGCGCTGCATACCGGGTTTCCACTTCGGCATAGTACCAATTACACGGAGTGCTTCTTTATCCAAATACGGGTCAACACCTCTTATGACTTTAGCGTCTACAATACTACCGTCCTTATTAACAACGAACTGTACTGTTACACGACCTTGAGTACCGTTTTCCTGTGCAATAGTAGGATATTTGATGTTCTTGCTCAAGAATTGCATCAAACCAGCCATACCACCATTCGGGAATTCAGGCATTTGTTCTACAACCTCAAAAATGGTTTGTTCTTCCGGTTCTTCTTCAACAACAGTTACAGGTACATACTTTACCTCTACTGCCTGACCTGTTTCTTCAGAAGAAGCAATAACTGTTTCTTCCACATCAGCATCATCAGCTACGATTTCCAACGTTTCGTTAATCGGAGCTACTTCTGGAGGAGGAGGAGCTACTTTTTCTTCCTGCTCAGTGATAGGAACCATTTCTTCTTCAAAATAGAGATCAGTAAGGGCCTGGCTCGTATCGATCTTGATATCGCGCTTTGTCCATTCAAATGCTATAAACATAAAAGCCAGCACAATAACATAACCAATAAGCATCCAAGTCGATTTTTTGTTCTCCAAATCTGCTTTAGGTGTTTTCTTAATTTCCATAATTATAATATTATTTTAACGTGTTTCTCATTTTGGGCAAATATAGTACTTTTTCTGCAAAACGTTCATCCGTACTATCTTTTTTAAGACAATATGCACCCATTTTTGTTTTTTTTATCCTTCAAAAAGCACACCTGCGCTTTTGTGCCACAAATGTAACGAGATATTTTAAAAATACCGTATCTTTGGCAATAATTTTAAATGAAATGTTGAAAAAGTCTTTTATTACGGTGCTACTACTACTGATTTTCTCCGTTTTACGTGCGCAAGACGGGACCAGCGCCTTTCAATTTTTAAAGCTTCTTTTTTCTGCCCACGCATCGGCATTGGGTGGAGAAAACATTTCTATTATAGAAGACGATTTAACTATGGCTGTCCAAAATCCCGCCCTTCTTTCGTGTGTAGCGGATAAAACTCTCAACCTGAATTATATGCTTTATATGGATGGTGTCAATGTTGGAGGAGCCGCATTTGCACGTACAGCAGGCGAGCGTTCCACCTGGGCGGTAACCGCTCAATATGTAGATTACGGAGAGTTAAAAGAAACCACCGAAGAAAATATAGAAATCGGCACTTTCTCTGCCAAAGATATTTCCATATCGGGCATTTATACCTATGATTTAAGTGATTATTGGAGTGGTGGTGTCCGCACAAACTTTATTTATTCTCATTATGATAAATACTCTTCATTCGCAATCGGCGTTGATTTGGGATTGAATTACTATCATCAGGAGTCAGACTTTTCCGCTTCACTTGTTGCACGCAATTTGGGAGGACAACTGAAAGCTTTCGAAGAACGGCATGAAAAGCTACCCGTCGACGTACAACTTGGTTTTAGCAAACGATTGGCACATGCTCCTTTCAGGCTCTCATTTACTCTACATGACCTGACACACTGGAGTACATCAGCCACAGCAGCAAACAATTTTGGAAAGAAATTGTTAAATCATATCGCCCTTGGCATTGATTTCCTCCCAACCAGCAATTTTTACCTGGCAGCCGGATATAACTTCCGCCGTGGAGAAGAAATGAAAATAAACGGCTCCAGCCATTGGGCGGGTTTTACTTGTGGTACAGGTATTCAGTTGAAACGGCTGAAATTGGGGATAGCATACGCTAAATATCATGTGAGTTCATCCTCACTTATACTTAATTTGTCATATACCTTATAATATATAAAATAGTATAACTCAAAATGAAAAAGATAACTATCGCAATCGACGGTTTTTCCTCCTGTGGAAAAAGTACCATGGCAAAAGATCTTGCCCGTGAAATAGGTTACATATACATAGACAGTGGCGCCATGTATCGTGCAGTCACTTTATACAGTATAGAAAATGGCATCTTTAAAGGAAATGAGATTGATACGGAAAGACTTCAGAAAGAAATCGGTAATATTCATATTTCATTTCAACTAAATCCGTCGACCGGACGTCCGGACACCTATCTGAACGGAGTAAATGTAGAAAATAAAATCCGTAGTATGGAAGTTTCTTCTCGCGTCAGCCCTATCGCAACTTTAGGCTTTGTACGCGAAGCAATGGTGGCACAACAACAGGTAATGGGTAATTCCAAAGGTATTGTCATGGATGGACGTGATATTGGAACTACGGTTTTCCCCGATGCAGAACTAAAAATATTTGTAACTGCCACCCCCGAGATCCGCGCACAACGTCATTATGACGAATTGAAAGCCAAAGGACAAGAAGCCAGTTTTGATGAAATACTTGAGAACGTAAAGCAACGGGATTATATTGATCAGAATCGTGAAGTAAGCCCACTTCGCAAAGCAGACGACGCATTGCTGTTAGATAACACAACCATGACTATTTCTCAACAAAAAGAATGGTTACAAAAGCAATTCGATAAGACCATTAAGGGATAAAGGAAAAAGGGTGTAGCCTTATGCCTCAAAGGGTGTAGCCATCCAAAGCAAAGGGCGTAGTCATCCGAAGGAAAGGGTGTAGCCTTTCCTTCGGATGACCTATTTACAATCTCTATATCAACATATTATATTATGGTAAAAGTAGAAATAGATGAGGGATCCGGCTTCTGCTTCGGTGTAGTCACTGCAATAAATAAAGCTGAAGAAGAACTAACCAATGGCGGTACTTTGTATTGTCTGGGAGATATCGTGCACAATAGCCGTGAAGTGGAGCGCTTGAAAGAGATGGGTCTCATCACTATCAATCATGATGACTTTAATCATTTGCACGATGCCAAAGTTTTGTTGCGTGCCCACGGAGAACCACCCGAAACTTATGAAATCGCACGTCGCAACAATATTGAAATCATTGATGCCACTTGTCCGGTAGTGCTCCGCTTGCAAAAGAAAATAAAACAAGAGTATACTCAGAAAGATACCGAGGACAAGCAAATCGTTATTTATGGAAAAACCGGTCATGCGGAAGTCCTTGGTTTAGTGGGACAAACTACCGGAGAAGCAATCGTCATAGAGAAACTGGAAGAAGCTAAAAAACTGGATTTCACCAAGAGCATCCGTTTATATTCGCAGACAACAAAGTCATTGGACGAATTCCAGAAAATCGTAGAATACATCAAGGAGCATATCTCGCCTGATGTCACATTCGAATATTATGATACCATCTGCCGGCAAGTAGCCAATCGTATTCCGAACATACGGAAATTTGCCGCTTCGCACGATCTGGTATTCTTTGTAAGTGGCAAGAAAAGTTCCAATGGGAAAATGTTGTTCAGCGAATGCAAAAAAGTCAACCCTAATTCCCACTTGATAGACAGTGCTGAAGAGATAGACAGTTCTCTGCTGACTGGAGCTTCCTCTATCGGAGTATGCGGAGCAACCTCCACTCCCAAATGGCTAATGGAAGAAATTTCAAAGGCCATTCAATCACGACTTACAGGACAATAAGTCACCGTTTTGAAACAACAAATTAACGTTAAATATGAATCACACCCTCAGCTTTTTGCTATCTTTGCCGAGCGAAAATAGGCTGTGTTTCGGCAAAATCAAAAAACATTTTGCTTTTGCTCTCAACTTGCACTATTTTTGCGGTGATTATTTAAACCAAACTAAAAGATTGTTATGGGAACAGTTAAGTGCATAGGTATTTTGACATCCGGTGGTGATGCACCGGGAATGAACGCTGCTATTCGTGCGGTAACACGTGCTGCTATTTACAACGGATTACAAGTAAAAGGTATATATAGAGGTTACAGAGGTCTGGTAACCGGTGAAATCAAAGAATTCAAAAGCCAGAACGTAAGTAATATTATACAATTAGGTGGTACTATCCTGAAAACTGCTCGTTGCCAGGAGTTCACTACTCCTGAAGGACGTCAGATTGCATATGATAATATGAAAAAGGAAGGTATTGATACCTTGGTTATCATTGGTGGTGACGGTTCATTGACGGGTGCACGTATTTTCGCACAAGAGTTTGATGTACCTTGTATCGGATTACCCGGTACTATCGACAATGACCTGTACGGAACAGATACGACTATCGGTTACGATACAGCTTTGAATACCATTCTGGATGCAGTGGATAAAATCCGCGATACGGCAACTTCTCACGAACGTTTGTTCTTTGTGGAAGTAATGGGACGTGATGCCGGTTTCCTGGCTTTGAATGGTGCTATTGCCTCAGGTGCAGAGGCCGCTATCATTCCGGAGTTCAGTACGGAAGTCGATCAACTGGAAGAATTCATCAAAAACGGTTTCCGCAAATCCAAAAACAGTAGTATTGTAATTGTTGCGGAAAGCGAACTGACAGGTGGAGCCATGCACTTTGCAGAGCGTGTAAAGAATGAATATCCTCAATACGATGTACGTGTTACCATCCTTGGCCACTTGCAGCGCGGTGGAAGCCCTACAGCTCACGATCGTATCCTTGCCAGCCGACTCGGTGCAGCAGCTATCGATGCCATCATGGATGGACAACGTAATGTAATGGTTGGTATCGAGCATGATGAAGTAGTATACGTTCCTTTCACAAAAGCTATAAAGAATGATAAGCCAATCAAGAAAGACTTGGTAAATGTATTGAGAGAACTCTCTATTTAAATAGGATATAGTGAAATATAAAAAGGCGCGGATGAATTTCATCCGCGCCTTTTTCATTATAGCCATTTTGCTACAATTTCTTCTGTCTTATCCCATAGTTCCTTCATCTGTACATGGTGAAAGAATTTCTCTGAGAGCTGTTTAGGATGGCAACTTACATTCAATGTTCCGGTACGTTTTCCCGCATCCTCATCCAGCAACAGACTGATGGCTGTTGCTGCTCCTTGGCGAGGCGTACGTATGAAAGGCCGGAAAAAGATATCCGTCAACGGATCAAACCACATATGCATCGTAATGATTTTGGTGGAAACAATACCCGGATCAGCAGCATTGACAACAATTCCTTTTCCTTCCACCTTCTCCGATAGAGCTATTGTAAACAAAGTTAATGCCAATTTCGTATTACTATAAATCGGAATACGCCAGAAAGCACCTTTCTTTCCACGCAAAAAGAAGTCAGGAAAATCCAGTCTACCGATGGCATAAGTACAAGACACCATATTTACAATCCGGCTTCCCTCTTCCATCAATGGTAACAATTTACGAGTCAATAGATAGGGAGCTACATAATTGACACTCACTGTACGTTCCAATCCATCTTCGGTAATATGACGTTTCGTTTCCATAGTACCGGCATTGTTCATTAACAAGGTGATAGCTTCTCCACGCTGAAGAAGTTCATTGGCAAAAGAAGCCGTAGAAGATAAAGAAGCAAGATTGACCGGTACTATTTCCAATGCTATATTTCCTGTTTCCCGCATTATTAACTGACGTTTCTCTTCTGCGATTTCTGGATCACGACACGCCATAATGACTTTATATCCGGCGGCAGCAACAGCGCGTGTAATCTCCATTCCCATACCGCCATCTGCTCCAGTTATAACTGCAAGTTTCTGTTTCATTATCCTTTTGCTTCTATTTTTGTAATTTCCCGCTTCAAGCCGGCCGGAAGTTCTTCATTCAAATGCTGATGACATGCCATTTCAATGGAATACATCCGTGCAATACAATAATTACTATGTTTACAATTACAACGTGCTTTCTCTTCTTCACGCATGCGGTTCACAAAACCCGGTTCATTAAGCAGGGCACGCGCCATCTGCACAGCTTCAAAACCATCATTCAGTACCTCATCTATTTTTCACGCGAAACTAAACCACCTACATATACCAATGGCATCTTAATTCCTGCTCGGAACTTCATCGCATCTTCCAAGAAATAAGCCTCCTTGAAAGGAACGGTCGGTATCATCCACTTTCCTACCATTCGCACTCCATACTTCAGCCACCAGCAATTCATATAATGAGTCATAGTACGGATAGGCATCCGACCACACATCACATACATAGGAGCCTTACTAACAAAGCCCCACTTAATACTAATGCATGAGCTCCTGATTGCTCCAGGCGTTTTGCCACCTGCATAGTCTCATCCATTTCCATCCCGCCACGGAAACCATCACGCATATTCATTTTTACCAATACAGCCATGTCCGTTCCGGCAGCTTTCATCACCTCCTCCATTACCATATCCATAAAACGCATCCGATTTTCCAAAGAGCCACCAAAGCAATCCTTACGGCGATTCGTATAAGGAGAAAGGAACTGAGAAATCAAATATCCATGTCCGGCATGTATTTCAACAGCATCAAAGCCAGCCTCACGGGCCAGATTCACAGCACGGCCGTATGCACGTGCCATCTCCGGCAATTCCTCTTTTTTCAAGCCACGAACAAAAGTAGGTGAGTAAAGATTGAAACCGGTGGAAGCTCCGACAGGAGTAACACCACAGATACTTTTATGCGACATATTGCCACAATGTCCCAACTGGATAGCTACTGCTGCACCTTCGGCATGTACAGCATCAGTCAGTTCTTTTAATCCGGGGATAATTTCAGGCCGCATCCACAATTGGCGGTCGAACGACAAACCACTTTGAGTGACAGCTGCATAGGCCACAGTAGTCATTCCAACACCCCCAGCCGCAACTGAACGGTGATAGTCAAGCAACATTTGCGAAGGGGCATTACCCGGACACATACTTTCAAATGCCGCCGAACGGATAGTACGATTCCGTAAAGTCAGCGGACCAAAAGTTACAGGAGTAAATAACTTGCTCATGAGTATTATTTATGATTTGTGATTTATAAGTGAGAGATTAATAGAGGAACGGAAAAACACGTTTCCGGTTTCCCACCGCATCTCCAAACTCTTCTTTATAGCGATGCCAGATGGCATTGGCACGAGGAACCAGGTTAGCCACTATCCACCACAGGAAAACCAGTCCGGAGAGCGACCAGGTCAATATAGCCCATCCTGCCCATTCTATAATTTCACCAAAGTAATTGGCAGAGGTGACATAACGATACATCCCCTGCGATGGAAGGTAATGCCGCGTATCTCCCGGTTTACGAAGATGGCGGATTACATAATCCGAATACCAGTTGATTCCCATTCCGGTAAAGAATAGCAATGCTCCAATAATAAACTGAGGAGTCATCAGCCACTCCGGTGTATAAAGAGTTTCAGGAGCCAGATAAAAAAGCCATTCTCCTTGCATAAAGCCATTCAGGAGGTTGAACAGCATTCCCATCATCATAATGGCAAGCGGCATACGGCTCTTTCCCTTCAGCAGGAAAGGAAACACAAAGGCGCGCTGGAAATAATGCAATTGGAATAAGAGAAAGAAAATCAGGGGAGCAATTGAATTATATAGTGCTGAATTCCACCAAAGTAACAACATTACAATAAACACAGGTGCTTCCATCAGCATCCACGCCAATTTATTATTAATGGAAATGCCCCAAGATGCAGTGCGGAACATTCCATATCCCGCTTTGACAAAATAAAGTGCGATAAAAACAAACAGTGCGATGATGCTCATTGCACCGAGAAATAGCTGAAAAGTCCCTTGTTCCATACTTGTTTCGATTTAAGTACGGGCAAAGATATATAAAAAGGAGGAAAAAGAAAACTTCCTCCCCTTAATTAGTTTACAAAGACGTTAGCGAATTATTTCAAAAACAATGAATTTTAAAATCAAAGTGACAAGTTAGTGGTTTACGTCAGAAATGAGTACAAAGTTACTTACAAAAGAAAATAGAACGAGACATAGTTGTATACTTAGGGTATCTCAGTATCATACTTAGGGTACCTCAGTATCATACTTAGGGTACCTCAGTCGTATACTGAGATAGGGTTATTATACGCCCCTAATAGTCAACTAGTTACAAAACCACTTTTAGCATCAATAAATCAGAACAAACAGTTTAGAAAAAATGGTCTCATCACTATACGGTTATGAATATAATTTTAGGCGCGGATTACGCGGATTACACGAATTCTTTTTCTGTAATATAATGTGATAGCACAGCCTTTAATCCGTGTAATCCGCGTAATCCGCGCCTAATTTTATTATCAGCATTTAGTTCATTACTTTTCCGTTTTACTCCTATTTATCGCTTCTTAATAGGTACATAAACCGTATCTTCGAGTACATTTTTGTATGCCGGACGAATGATACGCTTACCTTCAAAGTTCAATTCTTCATTACGGTGTGCACACCAGCCAACGATACGAGCCATGGCAAACAACGGCGTAAAGATTTCCTGCGGTAATCCAATCATTTCATAAACAAAACCGGAATAGAAATCAACGTTGCTCGATACCGTCTTTCCATTATTCTTCACGCGACCGAAAGTTTCGATAGCGCGTTCTTCCAAGAGTTCAAGGAAAGTAAATTCGCGCTCTTTACCCTTTTCCCGAGCAAGATCACGAGCCAGTTCTTTTAGTAAGATAGCACGTGGATCGGAAATCGTATAAACAGCATGTCCGATACCATAAATCAATCCGGTCTTGTTATAAACTTCCTTATTCAGCATCCGGGTGAAGTAAGTGTCGATCTCATCCACACTTGTCCAGTCCTGAATATTCTCCTGTAAGTGATGGAACATATCAGCCACCTGAATATTTACACCGCCATGAAGCGGACCTTTCAACGAGCCGATACCTGCGGCAATGGATGAGTATGTATCCGTTCCGGTAGAAGAAGTAACACGAACCGTGAAAGTGGAGTTATTACCACCACCATGCTCTGCCTGAAGCACCAACAAAAGGTCGAGCGTACGAGCCTCCAGCTGCGTATAATTGCGTTTCAGCATATAGAGGAAATTTTCGGCAATAGAAAGATTTTCCTGCGGATGGCGAATATGCAATGAACGACCGAAAGTGGCATGGCGCAACATATTATATGCATACGCAATAATGGTCGGGAACTTGGAAATCAAATCAATGCTCTGGCGCATCAGGTTGTCACGGGAAGTATCATCGGCAGCAGGGTCAAAACGGTACATCTCAAGTACACTGCGTGCCAAGATATTCATAATATTATTTCCTCCCAGTTCGATAATATTCATCTTGGTCTTCTGTTCCAATGGCATATTGTCATTGATAAGTTCACGGAAAGAAGCCAGTTCTTCTTTATCAGGCAGATTGCCGGACAACAACAGATAAGCCACTTCCTCAAATCCGAAACGCTTCTCTTTAACAAAAGCATGGACAATATCCTCTACATCATAACCACGGTAGAACAACTTACCCGGGATAGGTTTCAAGCCACCGCCCGGAACACGTTCATACCCCACTACATTACCAATTCTGGTGAGCCCGACCAACACACCTGTGCCGTCTTCATTACGCAAACCGCGCTTCACATCAAATTTGGAGAATAATTCGGTATCAATCCGAACCGCTTCCTTCATATCCTCGGAAAGCTTATAAACTAAATATTCCTTCTTCATTTTCGTATCGTTTTAATCGTTAGTATTATTTTTCAATTCTTTCCACTATCTCTCGGGTAAAGGCAGAAGTGGACAAAGAGACACCGCCAGGCATGAAGCGCGCCAAGTCAGCGGTAGCACGGGCATCAAGGAAACTTTGTTCCAGGGCATGTTCTATCAAGGAAGCAGATTCTTTCCAACCGAAGTATTCAAGCATCATTACGGCAGACAGAATGATGGAACAGGGATTCACAATATCTTTACCTGCAATATTCGGTGCCGTACCATGGGTGGCTTCAAAGATGGCATGTCCGGTCTGGTAGTTGATATTTGCTCCGGGAGCAATGCCGATACCGCCCACCATGGCAGCCAACTGATCGGAAACATAATCTCCATTCAGGTTAAGGGTAGCAATCACAGAGTATTCTTCAGGAATCAACAAGGTATTTTGCAGGAAAGCATCCGCAATGCAATCTTTTATCACCAGCTTTCCGTCAGCCAATGCTTCTCCAAATTCACGTTCAGCCAACTCATAGCCCCACTTTTTGAAACCGCCTTCGGTAAACTTCATAATATTTCCCTTGTGTACCAATGTCACGGAAGGCAGATTATTCTCAAGTGCATACCGGCAGGCAGCCCGCACCAATCGTTCCGTTCCTTCTTTTGAAACAGGTTTCACACCGAAAGAAGATGTCTTGGGGAACCGTACTTTCTTCACCCCCGTTTCATCGTGCAGAAACTTATAGAACTTCTCTGCCTCCGGTGTACCGGCTTCCCACTCGATACCTGCATAAATATCTTCCGTATTTTCACGGAATACACACATGTTCACCTTCTCCGGATGACGAACCGGAGAGTGAATGCCCTGAAACCAGCGAACCGGCCGCAGGCATACATACAAGTCCAGTGTCTGGCGTAATGCCACGTTTAGTGAACGGATACCACCACCGACAGGTGTCGTCAGCGGACCTTTGATACCCACTTTATAATCACGGAAAGCTTCCATCGTTTCGTCAGGTAACCACAGGCCGCACTTTTCAAAAGCCCGTTCGCCTGCCCACACTTCCATCCATTCAATCTGCCGCCCGCCGCTATATGCCTTCTGCACGGCAGCATTTACAATAGCTTGCATAGAAGGAGTAATTTCAACTCCTACCCCATCACCGGTAATAAAAGGTACTGTAATTTTATCCATCTTTCTATCTTGCATTAAGAGCAGAACCGGCACGGAACCAGCCTATCTGCTGTTCATTATACGTATGTTGAGCTTCGAAGCTATCCTTCGTACCATCTTCGTGGTGAAGGACAATCTTAAGATTACGGCCGGGAGCAAAGTCCATCAATCCGATTACCGAGATTAAATCATGTTCCTGAATCTTATCATAATCGGCTTTATCCACAAAAGTCAATGCCAGCATACCTTGTTTCTTTAGATTCGTTTCGTGGATACGGGCAAAACTCTTTGCCAGGATCACACGGACATTCAGGAAACGGGGCTCCATAGCGGCATGTTCACGACTGGAACCTTCACCATAGTTTTCTTCGGCTACTACAATGGAAGAAATCCCTTCGGACTTATACATCTTTGCCGTACCGGAAACCAGACCGTACGTATTAGTCGAACGATTCCAGACCCTGTTAGTTTCTCCATTGAAAGCATTCACAGCACCCATCAGCATATTGTCTGAGATATTCTCCAGATGTCCACGGAAACGAAGCCACGGACCTGCCATCGAGATATGATCGGTAGTACATTTACCCTGTGCCTTAATCGGCAATGGCATATTAAGCAAATCAGTTCCTTCCCAGGCAGGGAATGGTTGTAGCAATTGGAGTCGTTGCGAATGAGGGTTCACATTGATTTCCGTCTTCTCACAGCCGGGAGCCATATACCCTTCACTACCTTCGGCAAATCCTTTCGGCGGCAATTCTTCACCCACAGGTTCGGATAGTTTTACTTTTTCACCTTCACGATTCACCAATACATCTGTCAGCGGGTTGAAACAAAGGTCTCCGGCAATCGTCAGTGCCATCGTCAATTCGGGGGAAGCGACAAAGGCATACGTATTCGGATTACCGTCTGCACGTTTGGCAAAATTACGGTTGAAAGAGGTTACGATAGAATTCTTACGAGTAGGGTTATCTGTCTCACGTTTCCACTGACCAATACAGGGACCACAGGCGTTTGCCATAATTGTAGCACCGACTTTCTCAAAAGTATCTATCATCCCATCCCGCTCTGCCGTAGCACGTATCCGTTCGGAACCGGGATTCACAATCAGGGGAGCGGCTACTTTCAGGTGCTTCTCTTCAACCTGGTGGGCCAGGGAAACGGCACGACTTAAATCCTGATAGGATGAATTGGTGCATGAACCTATCAATCCGACTTCCATCTTGCGCGGATAACCGTTAACCAATACTTTTTCTGCAAACTCAGAAATAGGCGTAGCGGCATCTGGAGTAAAAGGACCATTAATATAAGGTTCCAGCCTGGAAAGGTCAATCTCAATTACCCGATCGTAATATTTCTCCGGGGCAATCATGATGTCGGCATCTGCACGAAGGTCACCTGCTACAGAATCAGCCATTTCTGCCACTTCCTCTCTTCCGGTAGCCATCAGATAAGTAGCCATACGATCATCATAAGGGAAAAGTGATGTGGTGGCACCGACTTCGGCACCCATATTACAAATAGTTGCCTTACCGGTAGCGGACAAAGAAGCTGTGCCCGGTCCAAAATATTCAATGATTGCATTTGTACCGCCTTTAACCGTCAGGATACCTGCCAACTTCAGAATCACATCTTTTGGAGCTGCCCAACCGTTTAGTTCACCTTTCAGATGTACACCAATCAAACGAGGCATTTTCAATTCCCATTCCATGCCGGTCATCACATCCACCGCATCGGCACCACCGACACCGATGGCAACCATACCCAAACCACCTGCATTGGGTGTATGAGAGTCAGTTCCTACCATCATTCCACCGGGAAAGGCATAATTTTCCAATACTACCTGATGAATGATACCCGCACCCGGCTGCCAGAAACCGATACCATATCGGGAAGAAACATCACGCAAGAAGTCGTATACTTCTTCGTTTGTCTTGGTAGCAGTGGCAATATCTTCCCGGGCTCCTCTATAGGCCTGTATCAGATGGTCGCAATGTACTGTCGAAGGTACGGCAACTTGTTCGCGACCTGCATTCATAAATTGTAGCAATGCCATTTGTGCGGTTGCATCCTGCATTGCTACACGGTCAGGACGGAAGTTTACATAATCCTCTCCCCTTTTGTAGTCTTTGATCCCCTTCTCATCAAACAGATGAGTATACAAAATCTTTTCTGCTAATGTCAGCGGACGTTGCAGTACTGCCCGCACATGTTCCATTTTCCCCTTATAAGAAGCATAAAAGGCCTTTAACATAGTTACGTCATACACCATAATCACATTTATTTTTTAGTTTTCCAATATTGTAAAGATTACAAATTAATATAATAAACAAACTAAAATCGTTAAAGGTTTAACAAATTAAAGCTTTTCTTCGTGCAAAAGCGAAGAATGATTACCTTTGCGAAAAAACTATGCGATTAGTGATTAGAGGTTAGTGATTAGTGATTAGCACCATGCGGAATATAGCGCAGCCCACTAATCACTTATCACCAATCACTAAACACTTATTATATATGAGCAATAACCTCCTTTCTCCAACCGACCATCTTCAGCGACAAGAACTCCTCCTGCGCATGGAATATGAATTCGAAAAAGAAGAATTCAAAAGGCAGACCGAAACCATGGGTATCACCCGCAAGGTGAAACGGGGACTCTGTTGGTATCCTGCCACTCCCGGACGAAGTTACTACAATTCACTGAATCAATTAGTAATAGAAATTACACATGCGGAAGATACTGATATAGAACATAATTTCGAATTCGGGCGTCCCGTCTGTTTTTTCCGTAAAGGATACGACGAAAAGATTACATATTTCAACTCCATCGGTACCATTAGCTATGCCAACGAAACACGCATGGTTGTTGTGATGCCTGGTGCAGGTGCTATACTGGAAGTGCAATCTGCCGAAAACCTCGGAGTGCAGCTTTATTTTGATGAAACGTCCTACCGCACTATGTTCGAAGCACTCTCCGATGTAATTCGTGCCAAGGGCAATCGATTAGCAGAATTGAGGGATATCATGCTGGGAACTTTAAAACCCGGATTCCGTGAGCTCTACCCCGTTCGTTTCCCCTGGCTGAATTCTACACAGGAAAATGCAGTGAACAAAGTGTTGTATTCCCGCGATGTTTCTATTGTACACGGGCCTCCGGGAACAGGGAAAACAACTACTCTCGTAGAAGCTATCTATGAAACATTGCACCGCGAACCTCAAGTACTGGTTTGCGCCCAAAGCAATACAGCCGTCGACTGGATCAGTGAAAAACTCGTAGATCGTGGTGTGAATGTCCTGCGGATTGGTAATCCCACCCGGGTAAACGACAAAATGCTTTCATTCACTTATGAGCGCCGTTTCGAAGGACATCCGGCCTATTCTGAATTATGGAGTATCCGCAAAGCCATGCGTGAAATGGGTGGCAAACATCGAGGCAGTTATGAGGAGCGTGAAAGCGCCCGCAATCGTATGAGTCGCCTGCGTGATCGTGCCACACAATTGGAAATACAAATCAATGCCGATCTTTTCGACAATGCCCATGTCATAGCCTCCACCCTCGTCAGTAGCAATCACCGCGTACTGAACGGACGCCGCTTCGGTACACTCTTTATTGATGAAGCCGCCCAAGCTTTGGAGGCTGCTTGCTGGATAGCCATCCGCAAGGCCGACCGTGTAGTGCTGGCAGGCGATCATTGCCAGCTTCCACCTACTATAAAATGTTACGAAGCTGCCCGTGGAGGATTGGAATGTACATTGATGGAAAGAGTCGTTGCCAATAAACCCAGTACCGTCTCTCTATTGAAAGTACAATATCGTATGCATGAGGAAATCATGAAATTTCCCTCACAATGGTTTTACAATGGAGAACTGGAAGCGGCTCCGGAGATACGATACCGCGGCATTCTCGATTGGGATACGCCTATCAGTTGGATAGATACTTCTGAAATGGATTTTAAGGAAGAATTCATTGGGGAAACATTCGGGCGTATCAATAAAGCAGAAGCTGATTTACTTCTTCAGGAATTAAAAGCTTATATTAACCGGATCGGCGGAAAGCGCGTCTTAGAAGAACGGATTGATTTCGGTATCATCTCTCCTTACAAAGCCCAAGTGCAGTACCTCCGCAATAAGATTAAAGCAAGCGGTTCACTCAAACCCTATCGCAGTCTACTCACCGTTAACACTGTAGATGGTTTCCAGGGACAAGAACGTGATGTCATCTTCATCAGCCTTGTGCGTGCCAACGAAGATGGACAGATAGGCTTCCTCAACGACCTGCGAAGAATGAATGTCGCCATAACCCGTGCCCGAATGAAGCTAGTGATACTGGGTGAAGCTAACACACTAAAGCATCATAAATTCTATCACAAACTTATTGAATATATCAAAAAGATTTCAAAAACATAAAGAAGATTGCGCAACTTCATACAAGTCATTTCCTGCATGAAATTGCGCAATCTCTTATTTTACCCAAAAGCCTCTCGCTTTTATTTCTTATACCAATCCTTATACTCGCTACCGTTAGATTTCACCCATTTGATAAAGTCCGGATAAGTAATATCTACACTTTCGGTTTCAGTGGTGCTAAAATCTTCAGCATCAACCAACTGAATGGCGAATGGATAATTCTCTGCCGCTACATAGTAGACACCACTGTTCGGTGAAGACAAGTCTTTGCCTGTATGAAACAAACTCATATCCGCTTTTTCTGTCGGTTTATAGTTTACCAGATGAGCTTCACAACGATTGTTACCCAAATTCTCATGAACCATAATAAACGGATTATAAGGAGCCACTCCAAAAGTTTCGTGATCAACAGGAGTAGTCAGGGTATTTTTAATCTTATAAGATGCTGTCTTTGTATTATTCTCTGTAGCCACAAGAGCATTAGTAAACACATTAACCGTAGCTTTAGCAAGTTCACGGCCCAAACCTTGACTGGTATCTGAAATGTTCTCAAACTCAGTAACTACATTCGAACGATCAGTATTCATCTGATAAGCAAAGCCATTTTTAAAGGAAGCTCCGGACCAAAGTGCTGTAAATGTGTCTTCCGTAGAAAGTACCTGGTTACTCGTATTAAACGCCAGAACAGAATTATACTTCACAATCACATCGTTCAGATCATAATCACCTTTATTAGGCCAGTTATCTTCAAAAGCCAAAATTCCTTTATAAGTCATGCGATAGGCGACAGAACGGTCATCATCTGTTCCCGGATCAGGTGTTACAGGCGGAACGTCAGGAACAATTGCTTCTATCGGATTGGACCAGACATTAAACTGTACATCGTTATAATCATAATCCGTATAATCCTCAAATGAAAGTACTACAAAGTCATTGATACGGAAAGCAGCCGTATGTGTACGTCCATCGCCATTCAAAGCGGTAGTTGAATAACAAATCTTATCAGTTTTTCCTTCTTTAACAAAAGCGTTATTCAGAAGAAACCAACCTATTCTTACTCCATTAGGGAATACAGTACCTTTATCTACTCCGTTCTCGTCTATATAATGCAACTTAACACGTTCTCCTCCTTTCAAGCCAATCGGCTTCCCATAATAACCGGCTGTATGTGTGTTTGGAAAAACAATATATTTCTTTGCAGCTTTTATTTCCTTGACAGATGCACCGTCTTTATAACAATAATAACCAAAAATACTTGCAGCAGAACTGTTTCCTCCTATAAAACGGACAGAAACCTCAGTATCTCTGCCTTGAGGATCATCCACTTTGAAATCTGCGGACTGACGGTATATTTGAGGGCAGGTTCCTCCTTCCGGAATTGTATTTCTAATGGTCTTCAATACTGAAGCCGACAAAACCAATTCTCCTTCACTATCCAGATAATTCGGACGGCCATTAGTCTGCCAGGTTCCCAAAAGTCCATACTCAGTTGATGGATCCCATTTATCGGCACGCGTTTGTGGAATGCCATCGGTCAGTTTCCATTCAATATCAGCATTAATCACATTGTCCGTGATAGTGGTCTGCACCAATCCCGGAACTCCGACATACGAAGTATAGATATAAACATCCGCCCCGTGATCTGCCGCCACAATTTCTTTGGCATGATACTCGCCATTCTCATCAGTCATACGGGTAATTGCAGGGGTTATATCAGTACGCAAAACTGTCTGTCCACCTTCATCTGTAGTAAACGGATCTTCAAAATAGACATTGAAAAGCACTTTATAACCTTCAGGAACATCATACTTCACATTCAACTGAATAGTAGAAGTAGTGGAAAAATCAAAAGAATTAGGTTTATCTTCACCACCACCATTAGGATCATAAACATCACGGGTACATCCCGATACCATCAAAATAGCCAATACACTGCATAGTAAATAGTAGAATGCGCCATGTATTGCATAGAAGTTTGCTTTCTTCGTCATAGCAATATGTTTTATGTTGTCAATTCGGTACAAAAGTAGCAAATTATATTCACTTATTACATTATTCGAAAAATAAATTATTATAATATGCAATATTTAGCAAAAGATGGTCAACAATCGCTTCCTTTTACCTTTATAAAAGAAGGATGCCAAGATAAAACACAGAAAATCTGTCAAGAGCAGAATTACGCAACATTAACATAACAGGAGAGTTTTGTTTTTCCCTTTCTTCTTTTCCCGAAACAGATGATGCGTTTGCCCTCATTACATGGTCTATTTTGCCCAAACAGATCGTATGTCTTGAGTGATTACATCGTATGTTTTAGTCCAGAAGAAAGCATGTTTCCGACGACTTCATACCTTATTATATAATAAAAGAGGAGCAACTTACGTTACTCCTCCCATTATCTTCTTCCCGAACTTAAATCAGGATTACGGCTACAAATATACTACATTGAAACACCGAAATCAAGCATTCGGGCATTTTTATTCTTATCCCCAAGAAGGATTAGTTATTTTCCGGACGCAACTGGCGAACCGTAACAGCAGTCTGCCACATTTCGCTTTCGCGCAACTGACGAAGTTCTTCGTTCAGCTTCTCACGGTAATCAGGTTGAGAATTGCTGTCGATAGAGATCTGAGCCTCATTACCAGACTTAACGCTTGCATACAATTTCTGTACTACCGGCTTGATAGCATCGTGGAACGGAGTCATCCAGTCCAGAGCACCGCGTTGTGCAGTAGTTGAACAGTTAGCATACATCCAGTCCATACCATTTTTAGCGAACAACGGCATCAATGACTGAGTCAATTCTTCTACTGTTTCATTGAATGCTTCCGACGGAGTATGACCGTTTTCACGCAATACTTCATACTGAGCCAACAGTAATCCCTGAATAGCTCCCATCAATGAACCACGCTCACCTGTCAGGTCAGAAGTAGCTTCACGTTGGAAAGTAGTTTCAAACAAATATCCTGAACCTATACCGATACCCAATGCGATGGTACGATCCATAGCCTTGCCTGTAGCATCCTGATAGATAGCGTAAGAAGAGTTCAAGCCACGCCCCTCAAGGAACATGGCACGCAATGAAGTACCCGAACCTTTAGGAGCTACCATGATTACGTCGATATCTTTCTGAAGAACTACACCTGTACGATCGCTCCAGGTGATAGCAAAACCATGAGAGAAGTAAAGAGCTTTTCCCGGAGTTAGGTAAGGTTTGATAGTAGGCCATACAGACATTACAGCTGCATCAGACAACAAGCACATAATGATAGTACCTTTCTCACAAGCCTCCTCAATGCCAAACAGTGTTTCACCCGGTACCCATCCGTCAGCTATTGCTTTCTCATAAGTCTTACCCGGACGCTGTCCAACGATCACGTTGAAACCATTATCGCGCAGGTTGCATGCCTGTCCCGGTCCCTGTACACCATAACCGATCACTGCAATTGTTTCATCTTTCAAAACTTCACGTGCTTTTTCCAAAGGAAATTCTTCACGGGTCATTACATTCTCAGTAACACCGCCAAAATTCAATTGTGCCATTTTCTTTTTTTAGTTTTTTATTTGTGGCTTGCGCCAGCTAATGATTAATAAAATTATTTCTCTGTAAATATTACTTTCGAACGACAAACGACTTCGTTGCCATTCTTTTTCACTTCAATATCGAAAGCTCCGTCACCCAGTTCATCCTTATACAGAGTGAGTTCGTCATCGTAATAACTTTCGGCTACGTAAGCCATTTCAAAACGACGGATACGCTTTTCCTTATACATCTCTATCGGAAACAAGTCCATGATATGTTCGATGTAGCGGATACTGTTCACGTGTCCGTTGATGTCGATATCACTGTATTTAGCTTTCAATGTAGCTACCGGTTCGGTAGAAGTCACTTTGATGCGTGAAGGTTTCTCGATAGGGCAAGGTTCATCGCACACATAATCTACAATGCTACCTCCGTGCAATGCCAGCAAATCAGCAGGCTTGCGGGTATTGAGGTTAATCATGGCCCATACGGAACGCGCATAACCAATCTTCTTTCCGTCTTTGTCCAACAAGGCAAAGTTACGATCTGTGAAAAGGCGGTATACATTCTCCACCCAAGTCCAGATGGTAAAGTCCTCATATTGAAAAGGCATTTCATCCAGTTCGATGGCAAGGCGGGAGAGTACCCATGTGTAGTTGTCTTCATTCAGCGTGGCTATACCGAATCCACGGTCGCTGGCATGAAAACCGGCGCAATTCAACAAATGGTTTCCCAATACGCCCATGGTAAGACGCCCGGTAAAGTCCACATGAAAAGGTTCCGCTACAAACTGATACTTTCCAATCTTACTACTATTCTCACTCATTATTTTGCTCCTTTTCTTTTTTCAATCGGTATTTCGTTTCACGGTCGGCAAGGTATTCGTTCACACGCTCAAAGCAACTGATAGTGATAGCCACACGTCCCGAACGAACAAACTGAAGTACACAGTCGAGGGCACGCAATTCGTCATAAAGATTGGTGATTTCTTCACCCATACCATTTTTCTCTACGATAGCAAACACAGCATTCACCTCTACAATACGTGCATTATACTTACGGATCACTTTCGATACCTCCGGTTTTTCTTCCAGTATCGGGGTTGTTATCTTATACAATGCAATCTCATGCTGATAGATCTCATCATCCGTGAAGTAGTGTGCTTGCAGCACATCTATCTTCTTGGTGATTTGCTTGGTTACTTTCTCAATGGTGTCTTTATCCGTCCATGCGGTAATGGTGTACTTATGTACGCCCTTGATGGACGAAGCCGAAACATTCAGACTCTCGATATTGATCTGGCGACGGGTAAACACTGCGGTTACCTGGTTCAGCAAACCGGCGAAGTTCTCCGAATGAACGATTATCGTATATAATGTCTTATCCATACTAAATTAAGAATTAAGAACGAAGAATAAAATTAGCATTCCAACAACATCTGGTTTACCGAACCACCCGGAGGTGTCATCGGCAATACATTGCCTTCTTCCATAACGCAGGCTTCCAACAGGAACGGACCATCCGTAGCAAGCATTTCCTCTATTGCACCTTTCAGCTCTTCACGTGTCATTACACGGCGCGAAGGAATGTCGTAGGCAGAAGTTATCTTCATATAATCCGGATTCAGCATCGGAGTAAACGAATAGCGACGATTGAAGAACATCGCTTGCCACTGGCGTACATTACCCAGGAAGTTATTATTCAGCAAGATCATCTTAACAGGAGCCTTCTGTTCCATAATGGTTCCCATCTCCTGAATGTTCATTTGCAGACCACCATCACCCATAAATACACATACAGTGCGGTCGGGAGCTCCGAAAGTAGCACCGATTGCTGCGGGAAGTCCGAAGCCCATTGTACCCAACCCACCGGAAGTTACAATGCTACGTTCCTTACTATACTTAAAGTAACGGGCAGACATCATCTGATTCTGACCAACATCAGTAACCAATACAGCTTCATGATTCGTTGCCTCACTTACGGCACGGATCACTTCTCCCATACTCAAAGATTTACTTGCCGGATGCAATTCAGGACGGATCACCTTTTCTTCCTCTACTTTCTCGTAAGGCAAGAAACTATCCAACCATTCCTGGTGAGTAGCAGGTTTCAGAAGTGCCGTAACAGCAGCAAGGGTTTCCTTGCAATCGCCCAATACGGCAATGTCCGTCTTTACATTCTTATCTATCTCAGCAGGGTCTATATCGAAATGAATGATTTTCGCCTGTTTGGCATACGTATCCAACTTTCCGGTTACACGGTCGTCAAAGCGCATACCTACGGCGATAAGTACATCGCACTTATTCGTATTGATGTTCGGTCCCAAGTTACCGTGCATCCCCAGCATACCTTTATTTAAAGGATGTGCAGTAGGCAAAGCAGAAAGTCCCAACAGTGTACAACCGGCAGGCATTCCGGCTTTTTCTATAAAAGCGCGTAGTTCCTGTTGTGCATCACCTAACTCAACACCCTGTCCTACCAATACCAATGGGCGTTCAGCGCTATTGATCAGTTCAGCAGCCTGGCTCACAGCCTCTTCATCCATTTCGGGAACAGGCTGGTAACTACGGATGTAATCCAACTTGGCAGGAGCATATTCACTTTTCTCTACTTGTGCATTCTTGGCAAAGTCCAATACAACAGGACCGGGACGACCGCTTTTTGCAACATAGAAAGCGCGGGCTACAGCCCAAGGCACATCTTCGGCACTACGAATCTGATAGCTCCACTTCGTGATAGGCTGCGTAATACCTACCAGGTCAACTTCCTGGAAAGCATCCGTCCCAAGGAATCCCGTACCTACCTGACCGGCAATTACTACCAAAGGGGTACTGTCTATCATTGCATCTGCGATACCTGTTATCGTATTCGTCGCTCCGGGACCACTCGTCACCAGGCAGACACCTACTTCGCCTGATACACGGGCAAAACCTTGCGCGGCATGAGTAGCACCCTGTTCGTGTCGAACCAAGATGTGGTTCAATGTCTTCCGATGGTCGTATAAAGCGTCAAATACCGGCATGATGGAGCCACCCGGATATCCGAAAATGGTCTTTACTCCCTGATGTTCCAAGGAACGCATCAATGCTTCAGCGCCTGTTATTATATCTTTCATCTCTTCTATTTTCAAGTTAAACTCTCAATTCTCAACTCTCCACTCTCAACTAAATCAGTCTCACTGCACCCTTATCGGCAGAACTTACCATGCTGGCATATGCCTTCAGGCTCTTTGAGACTTCGCGTTGACGGGTGACGGGAGTCATCGGGCGGGCTGCCAGTTCCTCATCCGTCAGTTTGACATTGATAGCACGTCCGGGAATATCAATCTCGATGATGTCACCATCCTGAATCTTACCGATATTACCTCCAGCAGCCGCTTCGGGAGAAATATGTCCAATACTCAATCCTGACGTACCGCCACTGAAACGGCCGTCCGTAATCAGTGCACATTCCTTGCCCAGATGGCGCGATTTGATATAAGAAGTCGGATAGAGCATTTCCTGCATACCGGGACCGCCTTTCGGGCCTTCGTGTGTAATGACCACAACATCACCGCTGACCACTTTCCCGGCAAGGATGCCATCGCAAGCAGCGTCTTGTGAATCGAACACTTTAGCAGGACCCGTAAATTTCCAGATGCTTTCATCCACACCTGCCGTTTTCACTACACAACCATCCTGAGCAATATTACCTTTCAGTACTGCCAGACCACCGTCTTTGCTATAAGCATGTTCCAGATCGCGAATGCAACCTCCGGCACGGTCAGTATCCAATTCTTTATAATAGACATCCTGCGAACCCAGTACCAGATTGAACTTTCCGGCAGCAGCGCTCTTATATTTCTTCACAGCTTCTTCGCAAACATTCGGGCTGGTAATACCGTATTTGTCGATTACATCCGCCAGCATCATACCGTCTACACGCTTTACGTTCGTATCGACTAATCCGCCTTTGGCAAGCTCGCTCATGATAGCGATGATGCCTCCGGCACGATTTACGTCTTGAATGTGATACTTCTGAGTATTCGGGGCAACCTTACACAGACAGGAAGTCTTACGTGACAGCATATCGATGTCATCCATACTGAAATCCGCCTCTGCCTCGTGCGCTACAGCCAAGAGGTGAAGCACTGTGTTGGTAGAACCACCCATCGCAATATCCAGCGTCATGGCATTCAAAAAAGCCTGACGGGTAGCGATGCTACGGGGAAGCACACTGTCATCCCCATCTTCATAATATTTATAAGCATTTTCAACAATCAGTTTGGCAGCATCCTTGAACAGTTGCGTGCGATTGGCATGAGTAGCTACAATCGTACCATTACCCGGCAATGCCAGTCCGATAGCTTCGTTCAGACAGTTCATCGAGTTAGCGGTAAACATACCGGAACAACAACCACAAGAAGGACAAGCATGTTGTTCTATCTGAGCCACATCGGCATCACTTACACTTTCATCAGCCGACTTAATCATAGCATCGATCAAATCCAGATGCTGACCGTTCCATTCGCCGGCTTCCATCGGTCCGCCTGAAACGAATACAGTAGGGATATTAAGGCGCATTGCTGCCATCAACATACCCGGAGTAATCTTGTCGCAGTTACTGATGCAAACCATCGCATCCGCTTTATGAGCATTCACCATATACTCTATGCTGTCGGCAATGATGTCACGTGAAGGAAGCGAATAAAGCATTCCATCATGTCCCATCGCAATACCATCGTCAATGGCAATCGTGTTGAATTCGGCAGCAAAACATCCCAGCTTCTCAATCTCAGCTTTCACCTGTTGTCCGATTTCGTGCAGATGCACATGTCCCGGGACAAACTGTGTAAATGAGTTGACAATTGCGATAATAGGTTTTCCTAATTGCTCTTTCTTCATGCCATTTGCCATCCACAACGCACGAGCCCCTGCCATACGGCGGCCTTGCGTGCTGAACGAACTGCGTAATTGGTGTTTCATCTTCAAATCTCCTTTTAATTAAAAAGCCTTCCTCACATATGGTGAGAAAGGCTCCTAAATTGATATCTTAACGTACGAATACATACACAACCTTTCTCACGCTCTTGATTCCAGGACCACGACGCGAATAATATGCAGGACTGCCAGGTTAATAGATGTATGTAAGTTCATAACTTTATTTACTTTACTGTTTTCGTTAATCGTGCTGCAAAGGTAAGGGCTTTTTTATAAACTCCAAACAATTTGAAGAAAAAAATGAGATTATTATGATTAATCGTAAGAAAACCCCGCATTAAAATCTTATTTTATCACTTATTCAAGGCAAATCTGAGTAATTCGCTACCATGAACAGAAATTATTCAAGAGGGTTTGAAGCATTTAATAATCTGAAAATTACAAGAGCTTACTCATTCGCCAACTAAATTATTCGTATCTTTGTCCCTTCCAAAAAGAAAAAACAGGAATTACTAACTTAAAACAGTAGGAATATATCAATGGAAACAGTAGAAAACAAGTACATTACCGTAGCTTATAAATTATACGCTATAGAAGATGGTGAAAAAGATTTCACCGAAGAAGCCACCGCAGAACACCCTTTCCAATTCATTTCCGGTCTGGGTCTGACTTTAGAGTCTTTCGAAGATCAGGTGAAAAGTCTGAAAGCAGGTAATAAGTTTGATTTCACAATCGCTTGTGCAGATGCTTACGGTGACTTTGACGAAGAACATGTAATCGACCTTCCGAAGCAAATCTTTGAAGTAGATGGTAAATTCGATAACGAACGTATTGTAGCCGGTAACGTAGTGCCTTTGATGACCTCTGAAGGTCAACGTATCAACGGAACCGTACAAGAAATAAAAGCAGACGTAGTGGTAATGGATATGAATCACCCCTTGGCAGGTTGCGACCTGAACTTTGTAGGTGAAGTAATAGAAAGCCGCCCGGCAACCAATGAAGAATTAGCTGAAATCGCTCGTATGATGAGCGGTGGTGGATGTAGTTGCGGTTGCGATAGCTGTGGTGACGATTGCGGCGACGGATGCGGCGATCACGATCACCAGGGATGCGGATGCGGATGCAATCATTAAGATAGTGATTAACGGTAAGTGATTAGTGATTAGCATGCTACGCTATTATGCTGCACAGTTTCCAATCACTAATCACTCACCACTAATCACTATTTCCCCGTCATTATCTCCAGTACCAATTTATCCGTTTCATTCATTCCTTTCGACCCTATCTTGGTCAGATTACGGATACTTTGATCCACATCTTCATCAATAATACCTTCTACAGAAGTTACACAACGGTTTTCCATAGCCATGATGGCAGAAAGAACAGCGGTAGATACACCGGTGGTTACTTTTAACGCACAGCTGGGCTTCGCACCATCACAAATCATACCCGTAAGGTTGGCTATCATATTCTGAACGGCATAAGCCACTTGATCGTAAGTTCCCCCCATCAACCAGGTAATACCGCAACTGGAACCTGTAGCAGCAACCACACAGCCGCATAAAGCAGACAAACGTCCCAAACTTTGTTTAATGTAGATCACCGTCAGATGGCTCAACATCAGAGCACGTATCAGTTCTTCTTCTGATTTATCATTTTCTTCAGCGAAGACAAGTACAGGCAAAGCAGCAGATATACCTTGATTCCCACTGCCGGAATTGCTCATTACCGGAATCATAGCCCCTGCCATACGAGCATCACAGGCACCTGATGTATAAGACAAGATATGTGAGAAGACACTATCTCCCATCACTTTATGTTCATAAGTGCCACGCAACATTTTACCCAGACCATGGCCATAATTGCCTTCAAAAGAACGTTCGGCAGCCGCCTTATTCAAGCGGGCTGTTTCAAGAATAAAGCTGATCTCATCCAGCGGAGTATTCAGAGCAAAATCATAAACTTTACGTAAAGTCAGTTCCAGGCATTCTTCCTCTTTTTCACAGCTTGCTGTATGTTGTTTCTGAAATTGGACTTCTCCGTTACGTTCTATATATATAAAGGTGGTATGCCCTCCGGCAATCACTGCTGTTGCTTTATCATCTCCGGACTCACAGCATACTTCAATATACAATTTCTCTTCAATATCCTCTTTCAACGAAATATGAATGCGCTTTTCCTCAATGAAACGTTTCCCCTCTTCCACTACATCAGGCGTACTGTCTTTTAACACCTCCAACTGATATTCTGATTTTCCTATCAGCGCTCCCAAGGCAATAGCAATGGGTAAGCCAATCATTCCGGTACCCGGAATGCCCACTCCCATAGCGTTTTTTAGAATATTAGCACTTAGCAACACATTTATTCTTTCCGGTTTTGTCTCCAGTGTTTCTGTTGCTTTAGCTACGCACAATGCCACTGCAATGGGTTCTGTACACCCAATAGCCGGCACCACTTCCTGATGTATCAGGTCGATTATCCGTTTTCTCTCCGTTTCCGTTATCATTATTTCACTGATTTTAATGGACACAAATTTAGAAAAAATGTTTTTAATACGTGCGCAAAGTCTTCTATTTCAAAAAAGAAACTTAACTTTGTGCCCGAGTTTTACATTATTAATAACCAAAAACTGAATTAAATGAAGATTAAAACGCTAACCTCGTGTTTCTTTTTGGCATTTGCCATATCTTCTTGTATACAAGACGAAGCGCTTAATTCTGAAGCGGCCATTGATGGTTGTACGGGTGCAGATGTGCAGCTGGCCAATATTAATGCGAATGAAAAAATAGTCGATGTATATGTACATAAAGGTGCAGACCTCACTAAACAAGAACTAAAATTTACTCTGCCGGAAGGAGCTACCATCAAACCCAACAATAGCAGAGACGGAGATACCGGAGATTTCTATAACTTCAGTGAAGAGGGTAATTCACGCTCATTTACAGTAACATCTGAAAATGGTGAATTCAAGCCCACTTATACCATAAATATTAAACCAACAGAACTGCCAACAGTTTATCACTTTGAGGACTTACTGGTTGCGGAAAACACTCCCTATCATATCCTCTACGAATTTGCTCCAAGTACTTCACAGGAAATATCAAAGGTACTACAATGGTCCAGTGGAAATCCAGGCTTTGCGCTAACAGGAATGGCCAAGAGTCCTATCGATTATCCTACCGTACGATCAGAGAATGGATACAGTGGCAAATGTGTCAAATTAGAAACCAGAGATACCGGCAGTTTCGGTTCAATGGTAAAGATGTATATTGCTGCCGGTAATCTGTTCATTGGTAATTTTGATGTAACCAAAGCATTGGCAGGACAAGAAGGTGCTCTCAAAGCAACCACTTTCGGTTTTCAATTCTATAAGCATCCTAAAACATTAAAAGGATATTATAAATACAAAGCCGGTCCTGTTTATACAGAAAACAATCAACCACAAAGTGGTGTAAAGGATAGATTCGATATCTATGCCATTATGTATGAAGCTGATGATAACTCATTCATGCTGGATGGTACCAATGCCAAAACTTCCAATAAGCTTGTATATCTGGCACAGATAAAAGCAGATGCAGCTGTAGAAACAGATCAATGGACCGAATTTAGTTTACCGTTCGAACCCCAAAATAACAAGTCTATTGATGAGCAAAAGCTTCAAAATGGGAAATACAAACTTGGCATCATTTTCTCTTCCAGTATAGATGGTGACCGCTTCAAAGGTGCAGTAGGTAGCACACTTTATATAGACGAAGTAGAATTGATTTGTGAGGACTAAAAACGAAAATAATTATGAAGAAATATAACGTTATTTTTATAGCATTCCTGCTGGCTATAGTGGGAAGCATATCTGTAAAAGCGCAGGAAGATAGAACTCACAGTATCACCCAATCCTACCTCCGTGGATGGGAATATTCTTTAAAAGCAGGATTCAGTATTGGTGGCACTGCCTCCCTACCATTACCTGAAGAAATACGTAAAATAGATAGCTATGTCCCCAGCATGACGATCTCCATCGAAGGAAATGCAACAAAATGGCTCGATGAAAAAAAATTATGGGGATTAACTTTGGGATTACGTCTGGAAACTAAGAATATGACAACAGAAGCTACCGTCAAAAACTATGGTATGAAGATTATCAATACTAATGGCGGTGAGTTGGAAGGTCTGTGGACTGGAGGCGTAAAAACCAAAGTAAAGAACTCCTATCTTACTGTCCCTGTCCTTGCTAACTATAAGGTCAGCAAACGCTGGAAACTCGTAGCCGGACCTTATTTTTCTTATTTACTGGAAGGGGATTTCTCCGGTCATGTCTACGAAGGACACCTCCGT